>OGCI01000140.1_pt1 | contig 90851 bp, 72 predicted proteins | sample 1570021 | NCBI WGS metagenome assembly OGCI01 (sample SAMN06264664, study PRJEB24512) | hot springs metagenome | isolation source: Hot spring water | place: South Africa: Tshipise | collected 2015-06-21
CACGGCCACTTCAGCCAGCGGCACGTTGTGCGACTTGGCATACGCCACCAGCGTCTTGTTTTGCGAGAAATGGTTGACCCCGTTGAACAGTAATACAGCCCCACAATGATGTTGAGCATCGTGTGCCGCGCGCACCGGAATGGTTGGTAATGAGCACCACTTCATGTACCGGATCGGGATTATGTACCACCAACACCCCATGAATCAACTGGGTTGGCAGGAGACGGATTTTGAACCATCCCCAAGCGACATCCACTGTCGCCCGTCATGGCCTCCTACACCTCCATCTCTATTAACCACCCGCTGTAGTCTCCCACCAGCGCTTGTGACCCACTCTTTGATACTCCCCACCTTCGTTAAGGCCGTGCACGCTTTCGCCGCCCCTCGGTAGGACGCCATCCCCATCCCTAACCGAACCGTCCTCTTCACCGTCTCGGGTGTGTCCAGCGATGCTCTCCCAACTTCAGCCGCTGATCCAGAAAAAAAACCACGGTTACACCCGGGGCAGTGGTAATACGCCCGTCGTAACGCACTCTTCCCCTCTTAAATACCCCCTCTCCCGCAGCGACCGACCTTTATAGACCAGCGCTTGCCCACATCCCTCACTCACAACCCCAGCCACCTCGAACCCATCCCCATGCTGGCAGGCCAACCCGACTAACAAGCTGACCCGCAACACCTGCCACCGCAGAGTCACTTGTTCTGCTATCTCGTCAAAATCGGCTTCAGGATGTGCCTCCTGCCACGTCTGTAGTTCGTCCATCATCTCATCCAGCGCGTCGTGCATCGCCTCGCGCACCTCTTGCCTGCAATTCGCGTTGTGCATCGTCATAACCTCCACCGTTCAAATGCCTCCATTGTGGACGAGTCGAGTACTACCCAAAATCCCGAGCAGACCCCAACGTCATGATCTTTGGATTTCACGAGGTTCTCTTCAGCCGTTATCAGGAGGTGTTTTCCAAATCGACTGTTGCCACAGTTAAGAACGTGCCCTGAGGATTGTTTGCGACGTCCAGCAAATCCATCCGTTGCTGTGTCTGAGGTTCGTAAAGTCCAACACGCAAAGGGTAGCTGCCGGCGGGCAGGTCGGCGGGTAGTTCGATTATGTGACGGTCTGCTACGATCTGGTCCGTGCGCCAAGTTTGGGTTGGACGTGTGCCACACGCTGGAAAGTCGTCAGCTTGGGCTAACGTACGGGCTGTGACTTCGTCGTCTAGGTGTACAAACACTTTGTAGGGTAGATTGACTACATCCATCGCTTGCCAGTAGAGTGTTAGGAGTAGTACGCCACCTGGCCTAGCCCATTGCGTATCCAAATCGTAGCCCAGCAATGCCACCTTGTCATGCACTCCCAAGACGCGCGCATCGCCATAGTAATCGGCGATGCGCTGGAGCGCTTCCGGCGCGGGACGGAAGACAGCTGGCGATGCCAGTGGGGTGGAAATCGTCAGCGCGGGTTCAGTATAGGGTAAGGTATGAAAATCGGCTGGTGTAACGAAGCTGGTGTAATTTTCTGGCTCCGACCATATGGCTGGTCGAGTCTGTTTTCTCAGTGGCGCGAATTCGTAGACATCTATCTGCAGTCGATCACGATTCCGGATCTGCCCAATGTGTGCATAATAATCCAGCTTGAAAGACGGCTGTGCCACACCGTGCTCACGTTCCTTTTGTTCAAATTGAGTTGCAAAGTAATACCGCGGATAGCACGGGTTGCGTGGCCAGCCAAGAGTGTACCAGAATAGGTTGGTGCCGTCGTCGTTGCTGTCCCAGTCGCCCTGCAGCGTCCCGTCCAGGAAACGTTGCTGGATCATCTGCCAACCTAAACGGTGGGGCATACCGTACGGCCGCCGTGATCCGAAGGGAAAGGCAGGATCTTCCCAGAATATTTCATTCTTGTGTGCTGGATAGGTGAAGACGTATTCCGCCTGTATATCGAGGAAAAGCAGGTACTGATACCAACCGAAGAGTGGCAAGAGGGCTAAAGTGAAAATCAGTAAGCAAGGTTTCAACCAGTTCAAGAAGCACTTCCCTACGCTTTGCAACCAGATAATCCCTCTCGTTGATCCACCTCCGCTTGCTACCGGCTGATTTGACGTGTCAACACAAGGGTGCAATGTCAGGCGGACGCCTTCGAGGACTGCCAGCGCTGACAACACGAGCCATGGCGGATAGATAACCCTTAGGTGTGTGCGAGGTTGACTCACCAAGAAAACATAACCAATATATGATACAGTGAACCATATGTATAGCGTACGTGTTTCTGCACCTGCCGTTGTGAAACCAATCAACGCCCCAAGTATTGCAAAAGAGAATATCATTAATAAGAGATCGCTCCGCCCCCCTACTACCACACCTAGAGCCACGAGTGCTGCAGAAGCCAGCAATAGCCAATGTGCACGCTTACGCACTGCTTGGCGCACGCTATTCTGCAAATCTTGTAGCAGCTTTGAACCACCCAGTATAGTGACCAAACCTATGTAATAACCGGAGTTATATAGGAGGCTGAATCGATACAATGCGTCTAAATTGTTAACTGGCCAGATAGTTCCACCAATGCGCTGAGTCAGGTAAGGTATAGTGTCATTCTTACTGGGATGCAGCACTAATGGGAGGTAAAAAAAGGCAAGCACAGACAAGAAAATGATGCTCGCAAACCCCATATGCAGGAATTCAGCTTTTGGAAGCCTGAACCTCCACGAAAGGCGAGACCAAACGAGGTAAGCAATGGCAGGTAGCATCAACAGTGTTTCATAATGTGCCAACATGCCAGTACCCGCCAGCAACCCGGCCACAGTCACGTTGGCGGCCCGGCCACCTTTATAGAAGCGATATGCGGCCAAGATGGCTAACGTACCGGTGAGGAAAACAACCGCCTGATACTGCACCATGCGCCCAAAGGCGATGTATAGACCGTTGAGACTCAGAAACGCAGCCGCCAACAAGGCGACATTTCTCCCAAACATACGCCGTATCAACAAGTAGAAAGCGGCGATCCCTGCGACGTGCGCCAACGTGGAAGGGAGGCGCACGGTGAAAGGGTCAAAGCGACTCACAAGCTGAGCCAAAACTGCAGGGACAATGATCTCAACTGGACCTTTAGTATGTTCGAAAATCGTCTCTGAGCGACCACCAATAAGGGCCACAGCGCGCAGCAGGCCATTCATCTCATCGCCCCAATAGTCGGCATAGCTCAAGTTGAACACGACAAAGAACGCGGCCAGGATTATACAGGCACCAAAGAAACACAGGTCGCTTATGGCAATGCGAAATCCCTGTTCACACAAGGCTGCGGCGCGGCGCCATCTAACAGCTGTGAGTGCCAGCGAGATCCCCACTAGCGTTCCAACAATTGCTGCAGGAGGCAAACGTCCAAGTAGATAGAGCAATGCGATTGAGGCCAATGTTGTCAACCCATAGCTCAGGCCGACAGCCAGCGCAACTCCTTCTAACAAACTGTCGACATCCAAACGAAGAATGGTTATGAGCAACCAGCCCGGCACGAAGCAAGTCAGGAACATGGCGAGGACTAGGCGGATAGCGTAGGGCGTCGGACCTGCTAGTCCCAGAAGCAGAATGAGCAATGGGATCAATCGCATAACAAAGCGATAGGAGCTGAACTGTAAATGTGTCAATGACATTTCTTACTTGCGCGTTTCGACACCTAACAGTACCGAGATCTGCAACGTGTATGATAATGGCTCTACACGACTACCTTGGCAGAGTCTCATCCATACGAGAAAGGGGACGCCCATGGTTTTGCGAACTTATCGAACCACATACAGGTCTGTACCCAGCTCGATATAGTCTCCGATTATCTGACCAGTTGAGTCAATCGCTTGCAGCCGCGTTCCATCCTTTGGGAGATACATTCCCACAATGATCCGATAATTCCCTGAAGGTATTTCGGAAGGGAGCATAAGCCGATGCTGGTCAAGCACGTACTCACCAACCGCCCATGTAGTTGTGGCCAACTTGTCTTCGCCAGGTTGACCATCATGCTGGGCATATATACGGTTATCGTTGTCGAGCAGCTGCACAAAGACAACGTAATTGTGATCAATTGTCCCCATTGCTTGCCAGACCAGCGTCACGTCAAGAGGTTGACCAGGCACAAGACGACCATCCTTAGCTGCACCAGAGAGTTCATAACCTAGCAACCGTATCGCATTACCCAACTGTGCCTGCTGTACGTGAGCAGGTGGTCGAGCCAAGCTAAAATTGTGTTCGCGCCCTTCCACAGTTATATTGGCGATCACAATGCGACCGATCTCCCGGTCTCCAGTACCCAGCACTTGTATTCCCAACTCATAGTCACCTGATGGAAGGTTAGATGGTAGCGTCAATTTCCACGGATCGCGCACCACCTCACCTTTCTGCCAAAACAAGGTGGGATAGTGCCCATTAACCGGCTTGTCCCTCCACTCGGCATATCGGCCGGGACCTGCTCCTCGCAGTGTTATCCGGAAGGTATAATCTTCCCCGATGTTCTGCAGTGCCCGCCAATACAGAGTGAGTGCTACTATCTCTGCCGGCCGACGAATCGCTGGGGAGTAATCATAGCCAATCAGTGCCAAGCGATTACCAACTGGCCTGGATACACGATGTGCGATGGTAATTTCGCGATCATCGGGATAAGTACTAGGTCTTGAGACATGCAATGTGCTTTCTTCTGGAGGAGGGAACACCTCACCAACGACGGTGCCGTCGTCCTCGATGATACCCGCACGTAGGAGATATGCGCCCGGCGGAGTACCTGGTGGCACTGCTATTCCACACTCAACCTCGAAAATATCGTCATCGAGCCAACCCACTCTATGCTCGTAGAGAGGGTCCATTGTGCACAGACCTCGGCCCCACTCTTGACCGAGCTCGTCTACCAACCGTGCATAGAACTGATCATCCGGTTGCAATCCATCATTCATCCAGTATAGCCGCACTTGGGCAATTTGCCCTCCTACTATTGTCCCAAGCGGCTGGAAACCGATCAGATTCGCTTTGCCTGTAAGACGGTTCGATTTACGAAACGGATCGATCGGATATTCGACACTTTCACCCTTGAAAACGTAGGCGTAATCAATACCTGCCAGCTGAACAACGTGTAGCAATGGCCTGCGAAGAACGTAGCGGATAATGCTCTCCTTTGGCTTTTGGCGCTGTAGTTGGTTGATGTAAAAGATCACATAGTCACTGCTAATAACGTTCTGTGGATGGACAACGTCCACCACGCGCGCAGTGCGACCATCTGGGTACAAGGTATCTGCAAATAGTACCTCAACGGTGGTACCATACCAAGTGGCCACCTGTGGTGACCGCGTATCTCCCCTCCCCTGAATGAAACGGGCGGCCTGATCGAGTCCTTCACCACGTCCTACTAAGACAACTTCCTTTGCTTGTCGAGCTCCTCCCAGCATTGGATTATAGAACGTTGAATAGTAGGGCGCTGTTGACCAAGCGCAGACCACTTGGCCGCTTACCGGGAGAATCAATGTTATACTAGTTGCAATCAGGGAGACATTCACAGATTGCCTTTTGAATCGGCATCTGCGCAATACTTGGCTGAGTCTGTACCACCCCCAGCCAGCGAGCACGTCTATGGCTATCGCAGCGGGCAACACATAACGTTCCTGTTTTTTCCCTATCAAGGACATGTAAATGACAAATGCCACGATATAGACGAGTAGCCAAGTTGGCCACGAAATCGTCTCTTGCGTCCGTCGGACGTCAGAGGTCAATATGCGCATCCAGTTGAAAATCAAATGGGATGTTGCTAACGCGAACCCCAACAATGAGAAGGGTGTCATGACAAAGGACAAAGCAACAGGGTAGTACAATACACCTGGATCTAATACAGGACGTCCCAGGAAGAAGCTACCGCCTCCGTGTGCTCCTTTTTCTTTCTCGATGAAATCAATGATTATCCCCAGAGTCTCTTGAGGTGCCGCCCAAAGCGCGGGCCACACCAGCATAATAACCGCCAGAGCGACGATTGCCATCTGTAGCCAAGGTATGGCAACACGTCTTAAGAAACTTGCGGGGTGTAAGGCTTCCCGCCAACATAAGATCAACAGAGTTAGCCCGAAAAACGCGAGTAAGAAAAGAGACGAGATCTTGCTCAAGATCGCCAGTGCCGCACTGGCTGCAGCAAGAACAAAGCTCCATCTACGTTGTTCCTTCAAATATAGTAGCCAAGACAATAATGCAAGTAGTGAGAAATTGGCAGTTGGCGAGTCGTGATGCAGCACCCGACTGTGAGCAAGGTAGAAAGGCTCCATTGCCATCAATACAGCACCCAAGAGTGCCGGCCAAAAGCCTATCAGGCGGCGCGTCAGACCGAATGCCAACACTACGGTCAACGCCGAAAACAGTGCCAGAGGCAAACGCAGGCATCCAATCGTTGCCAGCGTGCCAGTCGTGTTTGACATACGTGCTGCGAATTGCCACAGTGATTCAGTTGACGCTGACGCTGCATCTTGCAGAAAGCGAAACAACAGGCCGACAACGCCGGACCACATTGTCGTGACACCTGGATGTCCGGTCTGCGCGGTCTGAGCAAAATCACCGCTCAGCAAGGCCAACATAAACCTTGCGGAACGTTCGTACCAAAGGTTTTCGTCCACCATCAGAAAGTAATCAAGATTGGCTATTCGAGGGATAACAGCCAACACAAAAACGATCACCCACCAACACACGATGATCAGAGGTTTTTGGAAATTGACCAAGGTACTATAGCGAAGAGAGCTCTTATCGCTGACCACCTCGGGTGTCCGAAGCGACCGGGGTACTGAAAGGTTAAGGGTAGATTTACTCGGCAAGAGTGGTGCTAGATACATCACTCAATCACGTACACTTGATCCTCATTCGTTGGCAGCTCAAAAATCAGCTCCCCCTCTGTCACCGCAGGCGCTCGCGTGTAAAAACCGATCTGCAATTGGTATTCGCCGAGTGTCACATCCGGCGGCATCCGCAGTTCTCCCTCTTCGACGATGATTTGGCCCTTTCGCCAACTTGTCGGATCGCCATTTTCGTCCAACAAGGGGTGGCTGAGAGCTTCGACCACGCGATTACCCTTCTCGTCCAGTAGCCTGAAGAAAAACTTTTCCTCAGGACGTTTGCCCAGATACTCCCAGTAGAGACGAAAACGCAGAGTTCCACCAGCATCTACGGTGGGATGATCCCCATCAGCAACCCCTAGCCAGTCCCAACCCAGCAATGCTGCGATGCCACGATAGTTGCGTCGATGTTCGTCCACGCGATCTTCCACGTAATGTTGCATTCCTGGTCCTGGGTAAATCAGCACGTAAGGGATGCCATGCAGTGAAATGCTCGCCTCGGGCTGATAACGTCGCTCAAAATAGCGAAAGAGTTCTTCATCCGGAAAACGTCGTTGCAGCTGATTAATATAAAAGAGTACATAGTCCCCACTTAGCGCTTTGCCTTTCTCCTTCGAGTAGCTAATTGCTTCACCTTTAAAGAATGGAGCAAAGGTGGACTGGTACCACGCAGCCACCCGCAGGTGCTCTGCGTTCGGCTTCTGGTTGAGGTAGGCTGCCGCGAGATCAAGACCCTCGCCCCAGCCAATTGTCACCATATGCTGCGCTGCGCGGATACCACCCAACAACGGGTTGTAGTAGGTGAAGTAATAAGGATAGTTCGCAGCGACCAAGAAACCCTGTAAGCCCATGATCATCACTGACAATACAGGAAATACAGTGCGCATACCCCATGGATGCTGTGCCACTTTTCCTTCCAGCCACCACACCAGGCTGACTATGCCCGCGGCAGCGAACGTCGTGAGGATGGGGTAGATTGGCAGAAGATAACGGTCCTGCTTTTTCTCGCCAAAGGTCATAAATATTGTGTAAAGTATTGTGTAGATCAGTAGTAACCAAAGGACGGGTGCAACATTCGAATGCATCCCTGCCCTCGTCAGGCCAGCCCTGTGCGACACACTGGGCACACTTCCGCTGGCGAACGCATCATTCGCATCCAGCTCGCTCTCAATGACAAATGTTCTACCTGTCAAGCACCTGATACCCATCCATACCAGCGCTAGCAGCCCTACCCAAGCCACCGGTGAGCTGCGTAGCAGCCATGTGAGAGGATAGAAAAACACCCCTGGGTCGTTCGAGACAATGCCTAAGAAGTAGTTGCCCTTCGCATGACCCTCGCTGGCATATTTCATCCCCACAGAGAGAATGGTACGCACGGCATCCACTGGCAGTACCCACATCGCCGGCCAGCAGACAAAAAATGTGCCCATCGCAGCAGCTAACCACAGACCTCCCTCGCCTGCGATGATCAACAGGCTACGCCAGCTAAGCGACTTGCGGTGTGCATCTCGCTGCAACAGTGACCACATGACCGGAAAGAGGATGAAAGGTATTAGGAACAGGCTGGAACTTTTGCTAAGGAATGCCAGTCCACTACATACCCCTGAGACAATCAACCAGCCGCGTGATCTATGCCGTACCCAGTACAATAAGGCGGTCAAGACAGCCAGGGTCATAAAAGTAGCTGCCAACGCATCGTGGTGGATGACGCGTGACAGAGCGGCATGAAACGGATCGAGTGCTAGCAACAGGCCAGCTAAGAAACCAACGCGACGATCGCCAAAGAGATATCCAGTCAGCCAAGCTATCGGTATTAGAGCCAAGCTGATCAAGATCGTCGAGGGTAAACGTGCAGGCGCGATCAATCGGGCATCTAGAGGATTGGTGCGCAAGTCCACAGTGTAGTTCAACAAGCTCTCAGGTGCACCGTCCGCCAGATAACGCACCATAATGCCCAGACTACCCATCCACATGGTAGTCACACCGGGATGGCCGGTGCGCAGGGTGCATGCCATCCCCTGCGCTTGCTCGAGGCCGGTATGCAGGCTCTCAGACTCACAGATGAATCCGGGATCAAGCAACCCAGCGAGAAAATTGCGCGAGCGATCCACCCAGAGAAACTCATCAGGTGTAAGAAACGTGCCCAGGCCTGGTAGGCGCACGGCCAATGCCACGGCGACCAGTAAGAGCAATAACGACCAATGTCTCCACGTTCCCGCTAAGCGTAATGCCATAGCACGAGCTCGCGATACGATGATCACCCTTCGCGGAGCAAACTCAGCACGTGAACTTCAGGCTGTCGCTCCAAGCCCTGATAATAAAACAAAGGCGCGCGTAGGGCAATCACTGGATGGGCCGAGGGCTAAAAGGGAAGAGGGACACCTGTCAATTGTGAGCTTTAGGCGATCGGGTTTTTGACATACAGCAGATCGTGTGTTATCATCTAAATGAAAACGATAGCATGATATCGTTTTCATCCCCATTTATTTATGTGAGGGATATAGGTGTCTCCCATAAGCGCTCTTGACAATCCCTCCTTATAGTCAGGTACGACGGCAGAGGAGGAAGCGTGCCTACTATCACAGATGTAGCTCGCCGTGCAGGTGTCTCGCCGGTCACTGTATCACGCGTACTGAATGGCACCGCACGCGTTAATCCAGCCACGCGCGATGCAGTAGAGCGTGCTATCGCTGAAATGGGCTATGTGCCTAATGTTGTGGCGCGCAATTTGCGCTCGCGACGTACCGGTATAGTTGGATTGGTGCTACCCGATATAAGTCATCCTCTATGGGCGGCTGTTGCGCGTGGTGTGGAAGACGCAGTCCGCAGCCATGGTTATGCAGTTTTTCTAGGGAACACTGACGAAGACCCATCTAGGCAAGAGCAATATCTCCAAGCAATGCTGAGCCAGCGCGTTGAAGGAATAATTATCGCACCCTGCGAGGTGGACGTACACATTCTGATGCCGTTCTCCGAGCAGGGTATTCCGGTAGTAGCGGTGGATCGAACCATCCCTGGATGGGACATGGACACGGTCACTACGGATATGGCAGCGGGGGCACGCGCGCTGGTGCGTCATCTCTTGGCAGTGGGCCGTAGACGCATTGCGATGCTCTCTGGCCCTGTCGGTATTTCGTCTGCTAATGACTGTGTCGCTGGCTACTGCCTGGCACTCGAGGAAGCAGGTATCCCTATTGATCCACGTTTAGTACGACGTGGTGAGCTCCGTGTGATCCCCGGAGCGCATATGACAGCTCAACTGCTGGATGAAGACCTTCATGTGGATGCCATTGTGGCAGCCAACAGTGCTTTAGCGCGTGGTGCGCTGGAGGCGTTGCAGCAGCGTGCTTTACGAGTGCCCGATGATGTGGCTTTAGTTTGTTTTGACGATTCTGGATCACTGCCAACCTCTTTCCCTTTCATGACAATCGTGGCCCAGCCTGGCTATGAGTTGGGTAGCAATGCAGCTCAACTACTTTTCAGCCGTGTTAAAGGGAGGCAGCCTCTGCCTCCGCGTTGCATTGTATTGCCAACACGTTTGATCGTGCGCTACTCGTGCGGATACCACCTTAAGCAACGTGGCGAGCAAGTTCACTTGTCTCCGTCTACTCTGCATGCGTCGAACATTCAGGGTGCGCTGGTCAAACCTTTGAGTGATGCAGAGCGGCGTGCAGGGTATACTTGTCTCGGCTTGGCCGACATGCAGCTTCTACGGCAAACTCTTCGTCTCTCTGAGCATAACCGGCCCGATTCTACACGTCTATTGCGTGTCCTACAGCATCAAGATGCGGATCGAGTGCCTCATCTGCACCTTTGGGTAACAAGCCGCTCTGTATATGAATACGTGCTGGGTCGTGCACTACGCAACCCGGTGCAGAGCCAAATACCTGATCAGCCACCTGCAACACCTGAGGAGCAAGTGGAGTTCGCTGTGCGGCTGGGTATGGATGCGGTGGCCTGCGATTTCATTTGGCAACCGAACAACATCTTTGCAAGTTCCTCAAGTGGGTCGACGTGCTATGTAGGTGGCTCGGTGCGCCACTGGGGTGATCTTGACAAACTGGAATCTCCCCCTGTGCTGGCTGACCAGATAGACATGCTGGAGCGTTATTTGCGGGCCGCGCACGGAACAGGAGTTGGTATCATAGCCAGTTTTTCTTCCTTCTTTGATTGTGCAATGCGTGCTGTGGGTGTGATAGAGGCACTCTATTTGTTTTATGACGACCGCCCTTTTCTGGAGGCACTAATGGATATCCTGCTCGAACATCAAGAGCGGGTAATGCGTGCCGTATGTGATCGCTTTGCCGGGGATCTGGCATTCATAGTGGTTAGGGATGAGATCGCCCATAACGTTGGTTTAATGATCCGCCCCGACATGTTTGAGGAGATTTTTGTGCCCCGTATGCGGCGGCTGATTGCACCTGCGAAGGAACATGGTAAGCTAGTTGGTCTGTATACGCGCGGACGCCTAGAGAAGGTTCTGCCAATCCTGGAACGCATCGGTTTTGATATTGTGTTGCCAATGGAGCCAGAGTGCAACGATCTGGTGCGTCTGAAGCGGCAATGGAGGGGTAAGATAGCTTTCGTGGGAGGCATTCCTCTCCCACTTTTGGCATATGGTAGCTGGGAGAAGATCGAGGAAACGGTCCGAGAGGCGTGTACCCAGCTCGCACCTGGCGGTGGCTACGTATTGGGCGCCAGCGGCCCCATCACAGAAGGAGTACCGCCTCAGAATGTGTGGGTGATGGCACAGGCAGTGCATCGATACGGAAGATATGTACGGACGGGCGAAGAAGCCTGACAGAGCAATATTTCTTTCGTTGAACTGATTTTTGGATCGACAGGGGAGCATATAAGCAGTGTCCGCCTCCTTGTAGGCTTGACCTAATAAACAAAATCTTTGACAAGAAAAGGAGAAAGCAATATGAGTCTCGAAGGTATTTACGACGCAGTGTTGAACGGTGATGCCAAGAAAGCTGCTGCCGAGACGGAAGCTGCACTCAAAGCTGGTGTCAAAGCAGAGGACATTCTGCACAAGGCCTGCATCCCGGCTATGGCAGAGGTGGGTCGCCTCTTTGAGGAAGGTGAGAAGTTCGTACCGGAGATGCTTATCTCCGCGCGTGCTATGCAGGCGGCTATGAACATCCTGCGCCCTGAGCTCGTGAAGGCCGATGTCAAGACACTGGGCAAGGTGGTTATCGGCACAGTGCAAGGTGACTTGCATGACATCGGTAAGAACTTGGTCAAGATGATGCTGGAAGGCGCTGGCTTTGAGGTGTACGACTTGGGGGTGGACGTGAGTGCTCAGAAATTCGTGGAAACTGCCCGTGAGAAGAACGCTGACATCATTGGGCTTTCAGCGCTGCTGACCACTACTATGCCAGGCATGAAGACAACCATTGAGACACTCAAGGAAACAGGATTGCATGGCAAGGTCAAGGTGATGATCGGCGGCGCTCCCATCACCCAGGATTACGCTGACGAGATTGGCGCCGACGGATATGCGCCGGATGCCAGCAGTGCTGTGCGCAAGGCAAAGCAGCTTTTGGGAGTGGCGTGACGTTCTCGCCTCCGATTTTTCGCGTTCTATCCAGCTTCTGGCATTCAGTTGCTGTAACCTAGCTGGCAGAAAGCGAAGCCTATAGCAAACCCTTTCCCCTCTCCGGAGTCAGAGGGGGAAGGGTTCGTCGGCAAACTGGTCCCAGAATGGGATATTGAGAAACAGGGCTGGGAAAATCGATCCAAGTTCTTGGGTGTATTGCCTAGCCGATTACATGTGCCTTTGAAGTGGATCCCCACTGTCGCTGGTACCACTTGTAGCCGACTTCGATTTCGCTTCGGTCAGCAGGCTGATTTATCTCCAAGTTCTGGCCCACAGAGTTACATCTCCCTCAAAGAAAGAATGCTCCAATGAGCCATCACACTATCCTCTTCGAATCCAAGAGCGGCAACTGTTCTCCTTGTCCTCGCAGCTATAATTGGCCCCGGGGATCTTCGCTGGCTGAGATTTGCGTTGGACTGTTATTGAATAACTAGGTGGATTGCTCGTCGCTCGGCATTGTCACTCATCGTTATCGCTTGCCTTTCGTCCAGCTGGCTCACTCGATCCAGCCACTTCGCCTGACAGCACACCACTGACACATAGCCAGGGGATCATTCCTCCAAGGGGGTTCCGCGCGGTAGAACGCGATTTCTTGCATATGCAAAATTAGAGGAGTAAAATCCGCGCGCCACGGCAGTCGCATTGCCTGACAACCAATTACCGCGAATCGAAATTCCCTTCTAGGTCGCGGATTGTGATTAAGCAGTGCGACGCGATCCTCACTATAGTGGGGGATCTCTCGTGACCTTGAAATGGCGTTAACCGAAAAACAACCTTTCCAAACCAGAGGAGAGGGCAAAAGTGAGCGGTAGGGGCAAGTCACCTTCTCAGGTGCACCATCAGCCAGTGAGAGAGAGACAAGGTGTCACAAAGGCGCAGATAATCCTTGTGGCAGGCACAACAGTAGTGGCTGCTTTTCTGTTAATAGTGCTAAATAGCACTCAGTTGCGACAGGCAGGTGGGGGTGCATTCTCCTACCCAATAGGGATCACACAGAGCGGCCATCCGTACAAGGGCCCGCCAGAGGCGCCTCTTAAGATGGAATTGTACTCTGATTTTCTGTGTGGACATTGCGCCGAATTTGCCAGCGTATTGGAAGCGATCAGTACGGACTACATCCAGAAAGGTAAGCTGCAGCTCATCTTTCACAATTTTGCTTTCCTCACCCCGGAGTCAGTACAGGCTGCCCAGGCATCATTGTGCGCACTGGATCAAGGCCCAGCATACTTTTGGCGGTATCACGATCTTCTGTACACCAGTCGAGCGGGAGGTATGGCAGCCTACAGCAACGTCCGACTGAAGGCGTATGCCCAAGAGTTGGGTATGGATACGGAGGCTTTCAATCGTTGTCTCGATACGCACGCCAAAGCCGGTCAAGTGCAGGCAGATCTTTACGCAGGAATACAGGCGGGTGTTGAAGGTACACCCACTTGGTTTCTGAACGGCCAAAAACACGTGGGTTTTATGTCGGAAGACAAACTACGTAATCTGCTCGATAGTATGCTTTCTCAGTAGTGAGTCGCACGTATGAACACTTATAGCAGAACCAGTTCCGTTGTCCCTGCTTCACCTGTGGTTGCGTGGCGTTGGTGGCTGATGATAGCACTCTCTCTGGCAGGCATCGGAGTGGCAGGCTATCTTAGCTACACGCACCTGTTCGAGTTACCGGTGATATGTGGCGCCTCGCAGGGATGTGATTTAGTCGCCCAGAGTGTCTATGCAAAAATGTTTGGAATCCCAGTTGCTGTTTTTGGATTGTTGGCCTATATTGCCCTGCTGGTGCTGTTGGTGGCGCGGCGACGGGTAAGTGAAAACCTGGAAGCCTATGTCACGCTAGGTGTATTCGGAATATCACTTTTGGGTGTGCTGTTTTCTGCTTATCTGACTTACCTTGAGATATTCGTCATACTGGCTGTGTGTATGTGGTGTGTAGCCTCGGCGATTATTATGAGCGTCTTGTTTGTCCTGAGCATCTTGGAAATGAAATCGGTCACCCTATAAAGGGTGAGGTGTGTTCTTTCGCCAGTTGGGCGCCGAGACGGTGCCGAATGCCATTCTTACTGGAGGAAAAGTTATGACTAAGATCATCTGTCGTGCAAGTGATTGCGTCCATTGGGACGAGGGCGTATGCTCTTCCGAGCAAATCACGTACGACCCTGACCGTGGATGCCTCACCTACGAAGGCATTGAAGATGCAATGCTGGAAGACGACGAGGAGTGGGGAGAAGAGGAAGAAGAAATTCTCGATGAAGAACCGCTGGAATGGGATGAGGAAGAAGAGGAAGAGCTCCTCGACGAGGACGAAGAAGACGACTGGGTCTGACTTGGAGGTGCAGTTTCGCGGAGACCGGACTCACTCGGTCACAGGCATAAAACAAAGAATTTCGAGCACAAGCCAGCGCGGTTTCGTTACCTTGCTGGCTTGTTTTGTAATGGCATGCAAAGCAATCTCTGAGGCCTGGTAGATGAGTGCGAATACGGCTGACTGGTTACTGGTGCATGGTACTGTAATCACTATGGATGCAACCCGACGCATCATCGCAGACGGTGCTGTGGCGGTGCGTGGTGACAGTATTGTGGCAGTTGATACGGCTGCGAAGCTTACGGAGGAGATCGCGGCGGTAAATTCAGTAGACTGCACAGGGTGTGCTATTATCCCGGGACTCGTCAATGCGCATACCCATGCGCCTATGACGTTGTTGCGCAGTCTTGCTGACGACTTGCGGTTGGATGTATGGCTGTATGGCTATATGATACCCGTGGAGCGCGAGTTTGTCGGTGCAGATTTCTGTCGCGTGGGCACACTGTTGGCATGTGCCGAAATGATCCGCTCGGGAGTTAGCACCTTTGCCGACATGTATTACTACGAGGAAGAGGTAGCCTACGCCGTTGCTGAAGCTGGTATGCGCGCGATATGCGCTGAGACGATTCTCAAATTCCCTTCGCCAGATGCAACCAGCTATGAGGAGAGCTTGGAATATGCACGTGGCTTCATTGAGCGTTGGCGTGGGCACCCGCTCGTGATACCAGGGGTTGCTCCCCACGCTGCATATACTGTCACACCTGAACTGCTGCGCGCGTCTGCCCGACTGGCTATCCAATATGACGTACCGTTACAGATCCATGTTGCCGAAACCAGTCAAGAGGTGGAAGACAGCCGCGCACGCTATAATGTACCTATCGTTCCATGGCTTGAACGATATGGAGTGCTAGACACAAAGATGATCGCCATCCATTGTGTCCACTTGGAAGAGGGAGAGCTGCGAACTTTGCAAAAGTATGGTGCAGGCTTGGTGCATTGTCCGAGCAGCAATCTGAAGCTGGCGAGCGGTGTCGCCAATGTCTATAAAATGATTAATCTAGGCTTGCCTGTGGGCGTCGGCACGGATGGGCCAGCATCGAACAACGATCTTGATATAGTAGAGGAGACTCGCTTGGCTGCTCTGTTGGCGAAGGGCTGCTTTGGCGATCCGGTTGCTCTACCGGCGGCCTCTGCCTTCGCTATGGCCACCATCGAGGGAGCAAGAGCATTGCACTTAGCGCAAGCGATTGGCTCGCTCGAGGAAGGTAAACGAGCGGATATCGCTGTCGTGACGCTGGATCGCACGCACCAACTTCCTTCCTTCCACCACAACCCGGAGACTGTCTATTCGCGGCTGGTTTATGCCACAAAGAGCACCGATGTACGTGACTTGATGGTCAATGGACGGTGGCTAATGCGCGAACGTCACCTGTTAACCGTGGATGAGGAGGTGCTGCACAAGGAAGCGCAGCGTTTTGCGCAGCGCATCGACTCCTTCCTGATTGCGCGTGAGGAGAATCTGCTCTCCAAGCTATTGGCGGTGGGTGGAGGGATTATGGCGCAGGAGATATATGAAGTGCAGGTCAAGGTGCGCCTTGATGACGTGCACTCGATGCGAGCCCGTATTGAGGGCATGAACTTAGGGATCAACCGTCCGTCAACGCGCAACCAGTTTGATACATATATGTTGTTCCGAGAGCGCGAACAGGGTCGTCTGCGTTATCGTGAGGATGAGATTCTGAATGCCGATGGAACGGTGCAAAGCGCCGAATACACCCTCACTTTGGTACTACCTATGTATGAGAAGGAGTACGATCATTCAGTAGTATTGACGCGCTCACGTTACACAGCGCCGGCTAATCGCAGCTTGCGCTTTTATCGGGAGTACTTCAAGCCGTATGAAGAGCGGCAGGTAGTGAAACATCGTTATCGCTTCCACATCACATACCGAGACACCGATTTTGCTGTAAACCTGGATGAGCTCATAACATCGAAAGGCAAGGGTCACTTCCTAGAGCTCAAGAGTCGCACGTGGTCGGCCCGTGATGCTGAACACAAAGCCAGATTGATAGGGGAGCTGTTAGAGCTGATGGAAGTTGCATCTCACGACTTGGTCAAGGTCGAATATGTTGACCTAGTATGTGAGATATGAGACAGCATAACTGAGATACTCTTGACTATGGAACGCGAGCGCCTGTACCGCACTGAGGCTCTTATCCTCCATCGCAGCGATTTTGGCGAGGCGGATCGCCTGTTGCACGTACTCACTCCACATCTGGGACGTTTGCGCCTGCTGGCGAAAGGAGTGCGCAAGCTGAGCAGCCGCAAAGCTGGCCACGTGGAGCTATTTTCCCATGTCAACCTGTTGGTAGCTCGTGGATCGACGTTTGATATTGTGTCTCAGGCAGAGTTGTTGGAACCATTTCGCACGCTGCATGACAATCTCGAACGTGCTAGCATGACCTATTATGTTGGTGAGCTGATCGTTCGTTTGACAGAGGAGCAGGATGAGAATGCTCCTCTGTTCTATCTGACGCTGGCCACGTTCGACCGGCTGTGTACCGCGCGCGATCCGCTTCTTGCTTTGCGTTACTTTGAGCTGCATGCCTTAGAACTGGCAGGCTACCGTCCCCAGCTCCATTTCTGCGTTGTCTGTCAACGGCGCATCGAGCCGGTGGCCAACTTCTTCAGTGCGTCTATGGGTGGGGTGCTTTGCTCACATCATAAGGGGCAAGTAGAACAAGCAATGCCACTGACGTTGCATGCGCTTAAGGTGTTGCGTCATATGCAGACGCAACCGTGGGAACAGGTAGCTGTCTTGCGATTGAACTCGAATCTCCATATGGAGATCGAGACACTAGTGCAAGGCTTTATCGTCCACGTTTTAGAGCGACAGCCCAAATCGGTGGAGTTTATCCACCGCCTGCGCCGCGAGCTAAGAGAGAATTCGCTCAAGGAGCAGCTACATAAGACGCGTAACACAACCCAAGAAGGTGTGTCCTTATGACGAAACCACTTAACTTTCAACAAATTATTATGAGGTTACAACAGTACTGGGCTGATCATGGTTGCCTTCTTTGGTTCCCTTACAGCGAGAAAGTGGGTGCCGGCACGGCGAATACGGCAACCACGCTCCGTGCACTTGGCCCCGAGCCCTGGAATGTAGCCTACGTTGAACCATCCTTCCGTCCGGATGATGGTCGTTACGCTGAGAATCCCAACCGGATGCAGATGCATACCCAGTTTCAGGTTATCCTCAAACCTGACCCTGGTAATCCTCAGGAGCTCTACTTGGACAGTCTATATGCACTGGGCATTAAGCCTGAGGAGCATGACATTCGCTTTGTGGAGGATAATTGGGAGAGTCCTGCGTTGGGCGCTTGGGGATTGGGCTGGGAAGTCTGGCTGGACGGTATGGAAATCACCCAGTATACCTATTTCCAACAGTTCGGTGGATTTGATGCCGACCCTGTGGCCGTGGAACTGACATATGGACTGGAACGCATTGCTCTTTACTTGCAGGGAGTAAGTTCGGTCTGGGAGATAGACTGGGATGGTGAGCATACCTATGGCGACATCCTGCGCCGTCAGGAGGTTGAGTACTGCACTTACAACTTCGAAGTCGCTGACGTGGCGCGCATGGTGCAGAGCTACAACCTATTTGAGCAGGAGGCCAAGGAATGCTTAGCACGCGGGCTGGTTGTCCCTGCGCACGATTATGTGTTACGTTGTTCGCACACCTTCAACGTATTGGACGCGCGTGGCGCCATTGGGGTCACAGAACGTGCCCGCTACTTTGCCCGCATGCGCGAGCTATCAAGGCAAGTCGCTGCTGCTTTCATCCGACAGAGGGAAGAGGCCAACTATCCTTTCTTCAAACGACCTGTGCGCACCGAGGAGATAGCTAGCCTGCCACCTCTTCCGCAGTTCAGCCATCCTGTCCCTTTTCTGCTCGAGATAGGCACGGAAGAGTTGCCACCACAAGATGTGACCACCGCGATCACTCAGCTGCGTGACGCGGTGCCAGAGCTGTTAAAGCAGCTGCGATTAGAACATGGAACTGTGCGCGTCATGGGCACGCCACGTCGATTGGTAGTACTAGTTGACAGGTTAGCGGTGCGTCAGCGCGATGAAGAACAGCTGGTAAAGGGGCCACCAGCTCATGTCGCTTATGACTCGGAGGGACAACCTACGCGTGCTGCAGAGGGGTTTGCTCGCAGCCAACATGTCTCGGTCGCCGACCTACAGGTGCGCGAAGCGGAGGGTGGTCGCTATGTCTTTGCTGTGAGACGGATCCCGGGGCGTCCTGTTGCCGAGGTATTGAGTGTTGCATTGCCAGATCTTATTGCTAGCATCAAGTTCGAGAAGAACATGCGTTGGTTGCCATCGCCTCGCGCTGGGGGTGAAAGTCCCAGTGTCAGCTTCAGTCGGCCCATCCGCTGGCTGGTGTGTCTATTGGGAGAAGAGGTGCTTCCATTCCGTTATGCTGGTGTTATGAGCGGACGCATCAGCCGTGGAGCACGCTCTGCTGGCTCTCCGCCGATTGAGATTCAAAGCGCAGAAACCTATGTGACGGCCATGATAACACACAGTATTCAGGTGGACGAAGAAGAGCGAAGAGCCTCTATTCATCTTCAGGCAAAACGGCTGGCAGCTGAGGTAGGTGGCCAGGTGCTGGATGATTCTGCATTGCTTGATGAGGTGACCAACTTGGTGGAGCAGCCTACTGCCTTGCGCGGTTCCTTCGATCCACGTTATCTGGCGTTGCCAGAACCAGTATTGATAACTGTGATGAAGAAGCATCAGCGTTATTTCCCAGTGATAGATCAGAAGGGGCACCTAATGCCCTGTTTCATCGCGGTGCGCAATGGGGATACTCAAAATCTGGACGTTGTGCGGCAGGGCTACGAGAATGTATTGCGTGCCCGCTATGACGATGCCGAGTTCTTTTTCAAAGCGGACAGCGCTCAACCGTTGGAAAGTTTCTTGCCTCGTCTCGACACCTTGTTGTTCCAGGAACAGCTTGGGTCAATGCTGGATAAGACAAAGCGCATTGAGCAACTGGCGCCGATAATCGGCGAGCAACTGGACCTATCCCAAGAGGAAATGGGGACACTGCGCCGGGCCGCCCGTCTCTGTAAGGCAGACTTGGCCACCCAAATGGTGATCGAGCTGACCAGCTTGCAAGGCATTATGGGGCGCGAGTATGCCCTCCACTCCGGTGAGGACGAAGCCGTCGCCACGGCGATCTTCGAGCATTATCTACCACGTTTCGCTGGTGACGCATTGCCACGCACGCGGCCTGGCGTGGTGCTGGGCATGGCCAATCGGTTGGACAGCCTGGCTGGTCTCTTCATCGTAGGCCTCGCTCCCAGTGGCTCTGCCGACCCATACGGACTGCGTCGTGATGCTCTAGGCCTGGTAACTGTGCTGTTAGAGCATGGCATTGACTTTTCTGTCAGCTATGGACTGCAAGTTGCCACTCAGTTCCTACCCGACGTTTCCGCAAAGCTAACTGCCGGCGACGGAGGTCGCTCAAACGATCGAGAAGCCGCTCTGGCTGCCTGTGCGGAATTTATACGGCGACGCCTGGAAACGATCCTGCGCGAGAGAGGACTGCGTTACGACGTGGTTCAGGCTGCACTGGCGGAGCAGGGAGACAACCCCGTGCGCTGTCTGGCAGCTGCTCAAGCACTGCAACGCTGGGTGGAACGTCCTGACTGGGAGCGCACGCTGGTAGCGTATGCACGTTGTAAACGTATCGTACGTCCTCTGCTGGATGAAGTGCGTACATATCGCCTTGATCCAGAGACACTTGACCCGGACAGCCGAGCTCTATGGCAAAGGGTGCGCGACACAACCGCTTCACTTGAAAGCTCCCGAAATGTTGACACCGTACTGAGCGCGCTCGCACAGCTGACCGATGACATTAACCTTTTCTTCGAGCGGGTGCTAGTAATGGCAGAGGACGAGGCAATGCGTCGCAATCGCCTGGCGCTGGTCTATTCCATTGCAGCACTGCCCGACGGATTGGTGGATCTCAGTCAGCTGATGGGCTTCTAAGCGTGTGCCAACCTGTCCGTGCGTCAAGCAAGGAGCAGGTTTACTCTTCGCTTTGTTCTCTGCTAATCTTGATGATGGAGTCCTTGGGCAATGCCAGCCCAGCTGCCACCTCTACTGCCTTCAGAATGCCTGCCGGCACGGGGCAGGCAGAGTGCGTCAGATACTTGGCTGCCATCTGATGGGTGAGCGGACCCTCGCCGCGAAATGTTATCTCGCGAAACGCGTCCACCTCGGTCAGCTCTTGGGCCAGCCGTTGACAGGCCTTACAATCACTGATGATCTTCAGGTGGAAACATTGGTGATCCCTTTCATCCCTTCTCGCCTCCACTGTTGTCACAAAACCACACACGCCGGAATGTATCTCTGCCTTCACCATACTAGACTAACCCCTTCGTGAAACCTAGAGAAAACGATGTCACAATTCCCCTTGTCATATGGCATACACGAGCGATTCACCTATTCCGGTTGAAAAAAGAGGGGACGCAATAGTCCGTGATGCACAAAGGTTTTCAGTGGACCATTGCGTCTCCCTTAGAGTAGAATCTTTGACGTGTCTCTTAGCGTCCTGGGTTCATCTAAGTGAGAGATGGCCTCACGCTGCCCTTCTTCTCACTCGCACAATGGGCGATCTAACCGGGCGGATACCGTAGTAGACTTGGTGTCCTGCAAGGGTACGCAGAATTGTGGACGCCGGACGATATCCCAATTGCTCATACAGTTCTATTGGTGTGAGCGGCTTGTTATCGTTGGCCACGAAGATCAGAAACACGGCATAGGTAAGTGGTGTCTGCGCGGTGATGTAATCAGGATGCTGGCTACAGCAACTTCGAATGGTTTCCCACAGAGAGGACAAGCGCCTGACCTCTCCTGTATAAGGATCAACCCAGTCTATGATCTCTGGCTCATCACTTCCACTGCACTTCTGTTTGCACTCTGGGCACAGACGTGAAGCTAAGTAGATATCCAGATCTCTACCTTGTTCCTGCCACCAGTCAAAGTCTATATGGAATTTGGTCTCAAGAGTTGGTTTGATATATTCACCCATCTGTTGCTAGCCTTGACAGACAAAGTTGAAGGTCTCGCTTTAAGGGATCATGCTTTGCTGGCGTCGTAAGTCCAATATCCGTGACCCATTGGCACGAAGCATGCATTGCGCACAAGTTCTTGGAAGATGGGGCCGGGTGGGCATCGCCGCACCACGTTCACAGCACTGTACAACGTTTTAGCGTGTACGGTGCCTTGGGGATTGATCTTGATCAGCTCTAAGGCTATCTGCCGCAACAGTTGCACCAATGGTTTGTTGCTATGCGGGTCCTCCCACAGTGCGTCTACTGCAGCTGGATTGTCTTCACCGACGATCATCAGCTCGTCATACTGGCATGTGATCTGCAGGCGCATGTTTTGGAAGGTCAGCCGTCCTCCCTGCACCGTTACACCGCGCACCCATTCGCGTTTGGGTCGCACGGGACGATAACTGATTTCGACCGAAAGGGGTGAATCAGTGCGATGCAAGGTAATGTAGGCACCAGTCACCAGCTGATGTCGGGCGTACCAATCTGCCAAGCCCCACACATAGTTATAATTGCCAACCACCCAACCGGGTATGCGCTCGCCACTTTGTCTGTCAACAAATGTGATGCGCACGTACTGGTCGTCAGGTTGGGGAAAGAAAGGGGCTGTCCGTGCAGTAATCGGCAGTGTGCCAGCACGACGATGTGGCCAGCTAAGCACTAAAGTAACCTCATCACCGGTGCTTGGCGGCACAGGCAGCAAACTGTAGTCGGTTGCTTCATCATCAATTTCAACTAGCAGATGACGCAAGTCATCATCCAGCTGGTCAAGTTCAAAGGACAGATCAGGAAGCTGTAAATGACGTGGCACTTGCCCAACCGTTGCTGGTTGCATCCGACGTAGATACCACAGCACCTGCCCGCGCGGACCCACATTCACGAAGCGCTCGTCGGCCGCCAATGCATAATTAAGCGAAAACTCCTGTGTCGCAGGAGAAGTGGTCGAGGGCAGTTCCAAGTCCTTTAGCAGGCTGGCTGCAGGTAGTGGGCGATTGTCGTAGTCAATGGCAGCTTCTGCGATGTTTAGATGCCCAGCGCTGATAGGCGCTAGCAGACCTTTCAACAACCAGCTGTCGCGGAAATGAACGAAATCGGGGCTGCTTTGCAACGCATCAAGCAGCTTGGGCAAGATCCAGTTGCGATAGCGCGCATAGAGGTCGGCTGCAGATGCCCTCTCCTCAACATCTGCCACACCGCGTCCGTCACCGATGTTCAGTGGGTGTGGGTGTGGGAACTCGGAGGCAAACTCACGCACCCCGTACGGTGCGCCAAAGTCCACCTGTACCACCGAGAAACTACCATAACGAGGGTGGTAGCCGGTACGCTGCCCTACTACGGTGCCACCAGCATAGTTATATCGAGGAAAGACAAGCCGATCCCCCATGCCATAGCGACCCTGAGGCTGGTAAACCATCCCCCCTTCCATCTCCATCTGCATCGCCAATTCTTCTTGCTCCAGGCGATGCTGAATCAGAGCAAGCGCCAGTTGTTCCGTAGTATGTGGCTGAGCGCTATCTAACAGCACTTTGAAGAGGTATTCAAGGTCGTCAGGCTGTATAGTAAGATCCTGCCAGTATTTGGGTGATTGCGTTTCGCGCTGTGCCAACGATAACTTACTCCTGATCTCACCAGACTGCTAGATCTATTGGAACCAAGCCAAGTTAACTATTTTAGTAGTTCAAGGTGATTTTGGCAAATTAGGGACCCGCGGTGTTGGAAAACTTCCTGGCTGGCCGGCCTGCCTCGGCATGTCCTCTCGCAAAAAACTTGCGGTACCGCGCTCTCTTTCCACACTCGTGGCGGCCCCAATGGAGAATCTCTTATCCGCTAAGGACCTCCAATCTTCCAGGGTTTCAATCATAAGACTACGGGGTGACGGACGGGGCAAGTTCCTGCGGCAGTGGGCTGGCAGTCGGCCATGGAACTGGCGGCTCCTCCGAGGTTGGCATCGGGGCCACTTCGCCAGATCCCGGCGCGGGGGTAATCGATGCGTCCGATAACGGCGGGACCGGCAGCTCATCACTATCTGGCAGGGGCATCATGTTGCCATCGGTCTGTGGTGTCGTCGTGTCGAGTTCAAGTGGAGGAGTTGGTAATTCGGGTACAGGTCCGAGCTCAAATGGGGGCACTTCAGAGGGCATCACAGGAGGAAAGAGATCAAGAGGCCACGGCATAGGTGTTGGCGTCTCGCCCCAAGGAAGAAATGGAGTCGCTTCCGGTAACGGGTTGTTGATCACAACGACAGAACGTCCCTCGTACTGTCCCCCAAAGCGATCAAAAACCACTACACGTAGCGTGTAGGGACCGTTGGGAAGTTGGCGTGTATCCCACACAGCCAGCGTTCCCCCTTCGATTGATTCCGTCCGTGGCGTCGTAAGCGGGATAAAGGTTTCGGGTGACCATCCTATGCCATATTCCACCACGTAGTACGAGAAGCTGGCTGCCAGTGCTACGCCTTGAATCGTTACAACGCCATCGACCTGCTGACCATCGCCAGGCCAGCTAATTGAGGCAACTGCAGACCTACCCGATGGCGCACAAGGTGGCGGTGGCTGCTCGATACCGTGTTCGATGGCCCACGCTCGTCCCTCGGGCGGATAGACCTGATAGTAGCGTTCCTCTATTTCTTCACCGACTGAACGATCGTCGGTCACGACACAGTTGGCACGCCTGTCAACGCGCAACCGTTGATGGATATCGTGTTCAGGTCCTAAGGGCAGTTGATCGTGGGCAAACAGCTCGACACGACGCTGTGGGCAGGCTGGGCTGGGGATCGTGCCCGAATCAGCGCAAATCTCCACCTCCACCACGCCCGGCGGACGGGGAAAATCTCGCACCGGTGTGCCTTCCACAGTACGCTCTATGATGGCGTGCCAGATGGGAGCTGCTCCTGCCAGCCCGCTGAGACCACGCGTTGGACGGTTGTCAGCATTGCCTACCCATACACCTACGACGATTTCAGGTGTGTACCCGATGGTCCAACTGTCGCGGTAGTCATTTGTGGTACCAGTCTTGGCAGCTGCTGGACGTGATAGGCGCAACGGGCTGTTAGACCCGAACACGGGCGTGCGTGCCTCATTATCAGCCAAGATGTGTGTAATAAGGTAAGCATGTTCAGAGCGGAGTACCTGTTCCCCCTGTGAAGGCCTATACTCTTCGACCAGACGCCCCAATCCATCGGTCACACGTAGGATGGCGACGGGAGGCATCCGTCGTCCGCCGTTGGCTATGGCTTGGTAGGCGCTGGCCAACTCCAACAAGCTCACCTCACCGCCTCCCAACGTCAGACTCAAACCATAGTCGTTTCGCGTTAGGCTCGTGATACCCAGCCGCTTGGCCATCTCCTGCAGCGTCGGCACCCCGACGAACTCTAATGCCTTGATGGCGGGTATGTTTAGCGAGTTAGCCAACGCCGCGCGCACCAAGACAGGTCCACGAAACTTGCCATCGTAATTCGTTGGGCGATACATTCCCCCTCTTCCGTCTGGGTACTCTGTCGGTATATCCATGATCAATGTGGCTGGCGTCCAGCCGCGCTCGAATGCAGCTAAATAGGTGAGCGGCTTGATCGCCGAGCCAGGCTGACGAGGTCGCAGCGCCATATTGACCTGACCAGAGATGTGCTCGTCATTAAAATCCCGGCTGCCCACCAGCGCTAAAATTTCCCCTGTTCTGACGTCTAATACCACGGCGGCACCGTTGGAGGCTTCTCTGTCCTGTAGGGCAGCTACCTGGCGTGCTATCTCCTCTTCGGCAATCACTTGAATGCGTGGATCAAGTGTGGTTACTACTTTCAAACCAGGTTCATGATACAGTGCATCAGGTCCATAACGCGATTCTAGCAGCTGGCGTACATACATAATGAAATGGGGAGCGTCGAACTTCACTGGAGGCGGGGAGTATTCCAAGTATTGCTGATAGGCAGCTAAGGCCTGAGCTGGCGTTACATAACCTGCTTCGACCATCAGGCCCAGCACGATCTGCTGGCGTTTCTTAGCACGTTCCGGATAAGCGATTGGATCATACGTGGCCGGCGCCTGAGGAAGACCCGCTAGCAGTGCTGCCTCTGCCAAGGTCAGCTCTGCGGCAGATTTGCGGAAATAGGTTTGACTGGCTGCTTCAATACCATAAGCCAGATTCCCGTAATAGACTTGGTTCAGGTAGATCTCCAAGATCTTATTCTTAGGATAGCGACGCGCCACCTCGATGGCCAAAACCGCTTCACGCAATTTGCGCCCGAGAGTCTTCTGAGCACGTTCTTCCGGGTTGAGAAGCACATTGCGCACTAGTTGCTGCGTGATGGTACTTCCGCCGGATACGATCTCTCGCTCACTCAGGGCGTAATATACCGCGCGCACTATAGCAATCGGGTCCACACCCACATTGGCATAGAAGAAGCGATCCTCTGTAGCGATAGTAGCTGCTATGGCATAACGAGAGACACGATTCAGCGGTATCCATGTGCGCCGCCCGCCCTGTGGATCTATCAGCTCCCACATCAGATTGCCATTGCGGTCATAGATTTGGGTGCTCGCAAAGCGAAAACCGCGCCGTTCCAGTTCTTCAGGCAGAGGGAGCTGAGCTGCTATATAGTAATATCCTGCTGACCCAATCAAGGTGAGAAATACGCACAGGAAACCCCATCCCAGCATGACAAATCCGAACAGTCGCCAGAACCGTTGTGCGGCTCCGGATGTGGACGAAAGACGCGCATTTGACAACAGGTCACTTGGCGAGTCCGAAGAAACAACGAGCTTGGTACGGTCCGGTGAGGATGGTGACACTCGGTCCGGGCGTTGCGGCACATATGGACGGGTGGATCCCTCAGAAGTCGTCCGAGGGCCAGATGAAGGAGGAGTCGGACTACGTACTGGCTGCCGGGGTTGCGTCGGATGATCGCTCATTGTACAGGCAACAAAAAAGGACGCTAACGTCCTCTGAGCAAAATAGAGTTTACTGATGAGGAGCTGAAAGGCCAAGGAGAAGGCCAACCACTCCTTGGATGATGCCAAGGAAAATTGCTTGTATCAGAACTCTAAGTCCTCCTCAGCCGGAGACCTCTTGTAGCGGTAGATGATGCGGCCACGCTCCAGATCATAGGGTGACACTTCAACGCGCACCCGGTCACCCAACAAGACGCGAATATAGTACTTTCGCATCTTGCCTGAGAGGTAGGCTAGCATCTCGTGTCCATTATCGAGCTGCACACGGAACGTCGTGTTAGGCAGGCTCTCCACGACAGTACCTTCGAGAATCAGTTTGTCCTTGCTGTCAGCCATTGCACTCCTTTCTGTTTATTTCAAACATAAAACATCTCATAAGTATTGCCGAAAAAGTTTAATACACTGTAACATTGCTTCATTATTCTGTCAATTTTCGCAATGAGGTTGGGCCAGCGGGTGCTTCGTTGGCCTGAGCAAGCTGGCGAGGAAATGCTATTGAAAGGAAAGTGTATCATAGTCCAGGCTGAGGGAACCGGGAGGAGCCCCCCATTTCGCCAATACCTGTGCTTGATACTGACTGTCGAGAGCTGCCAGAAGAACAGAGGTACCCTATCTATGACAAAGCTATTCCGCGCTAGCTAGCTGTCTGGGGCAGCCTCGCAAAGCATCGCCAGCAGGAGGTCAGGTAGCTGGGCTGGATCAGTTACCAGTGCGTCTGCCGTTGCCAGCTCCTCTGCTGACCCATAACCGTATAGAACCCCGACCGCACGCAAACCGTGCGCATGGGCTGCTTCAATATCCACTGCGCGGTCACCCACCACCACCGCCGGGCGAGGTGCCAAATGTTGCAACACCTCACCAATCATCAGACGTTTATTGTCCGTAGGAGATTGGCGACACCTGATCAAATCAAAGAAATCCGCGATTGCATGGCTATTCAATACCTCAGTGGCATAGCGCGAAGATGCATAGGTACAGAGGGCCATAGCGCCGACAACAGAACGCAATTGGGTCAAAACCTGACGCACACCATCATAGAGATGGCCAGATCGAGAGAGCAACCTATGCTCTCGCTGGAGCACTGCTTCCAGTATCTCATCCGCCAAGTGGGTTGGACAGAGGGAACGTACCCACTGATGAAATTCATCTTCCAGGGGACCAATATATTGGACGATCTCTTGCTCGGTCGGGGGTTGCAACCCGTATTCGGCAAAAACCTGTTGCATTGCTGGAACAGTAGCACGATCCGAGCAAAAAAGGGTGCCATCGAGATCAAAGATAATCAGTCCGCGATGATTCTCCATAGGGTGCTCACGAGGTGTTCACACAGTGAAACGGGCGATTTGGGCGGCCAAGAAAGCAGCAATCGCTTCGTCGGAAAATGGCCAAGCATACGTGAATGTGACGTCGGGATGACGCTCTCGGGCTTGTTCGATAGCGGCAGGGATCTCTTTTTCCGCATGTTCGCCGCCACGCGTCAACATGGGGGTGAGCACCACAATGTGTTGCGCGCCTCGCTGAACAGCAATGTCTAACCCTTCCTCTAAGGAAGGGGCACAGAATTCATTGAAGGCGACTATCACTTCTTTACCGGTCAGACCTCTGAGCCGAGTGGCGATCTCTTGTGACGCGGTGTAGAAGGGATCATTGGCAGGGGTACGCGGCCACGTGCGCACTCGCCGATCCAGCTCTCTGAGATGCTGTTCGAGCAATGGCCGATCTTCCGGCAGAGCACGCCTAATCTGAGCCCGCAAAGAAAAGAGCTCCTCCAGCTCTTGGCGGGGAAAATCACTAGGCAGTGCACCATGCGTGGCGAGCACAATGACAGTCTTCATAGCGCGAGCTTCACTATGCCTTTCTTCTCTGAAGAATTAGTGTTGCTACGTAGGCACAATATGTTACCACGTCCCAGCAATGAATCCATAATCTTTGCCCGCGAGACACATAGTAAGACTTTTTTGTTACCACGCGCCAAACTTTTAGTGCCCAGGGCAACTATCGAATTAGCCAGTAATGATTGCCAAAAACGAGATAGCGCCCAACAACCACATGGGCGCTATCTTTGCGCTTCTCAGATGAAGATAATTTGGGCGCCTTCGCTAATCTCCATAAACTCCATAGCGCCCAGGACACGTTCCACGCCTGGGAACAAGTCCTCCTTGGTTAGCTTCATCATGTCCATAGACATCTTGCAGCCGTATAGATGACCTCCAGCATCCACTATCATCTGCAGAAACTCGCGCACAGGCGGGAAGTCCAGCTTTGCAATTTCCTTCTTCATCATAGAAGTTGCCATAGCGGTCATTCCGGGCAAGATGCTGAGCAAGTTGGGCATTCCCATACTCGGGTTACCGAGGGGGGTTATCTTCAAGTTGTCCATTTTGCGGTCCACAATCATGTCGAGGCCCCAGAAGGTGAAAAACATGTGCACCTCAATGCCTGACATAAGCGCTGCATTCGCCAGCACCATGCCCGGGTAGGCCATATCAAGGCTGCCTTTAGAACAGATAATCGCCAGCTTACGCTGCTTTTCTTCGCTCATCCCATCCTCTCCTTGCTGTAATGTACTCTCTCTTGCCAATCAGATACAACCGGTTGGCTTGCCCAAGCCGGCAATGCGTGCCACCTTCTTAGCTGGCCCTTTTGGGAACAAAGTGTAAAGCGTCTTGGTGTCCACTCCGCTCTCCTTGGTGATGCGGCGCAATGTGGGCGGTTCCCCTCGCGCCTTGAAGTCAGCGCGACAAAACTCGATCACTTTCCAGTGCAAATCGGTCAGTTGCTCAATACCCTCTTCGCGGGCAATCTCCTCAGCTATCTCCTTGCTCCACTCATCTGGATTGCACAGAAACCCCTCTGCATCTACTTCTACAACTTTTCCTGCGATTTCACGGCTTGGCATATTTCCCTCCTAATACTTTTTACTTTATAAGGTGTCCTTATGGTTCAAATCCAGTACAGGTAATCAGTGTAACATACAATGCTTCTTTCGTCTCTACTATTGTTCACCCAACACGTTGAGCACACGTAGAGTGCGTGCCAGCCCACGACGGGTGGCTGGATTGTTCAGTTGACGGATCAGACTGAACCAAGAGGCATCCGCTGTCCCATCCTCCTGCACAGCGTGAAGTGTGCGCTGTAGCAATTCTTGTGTCTCAGGTCGGGCCAGATCCTTAAGTGTCGTCACTAAAGGACCAACGTTATGGGGTAGCTGCTCCAGCTCCTCCTGGCTGAACGAGCTTACTACTCCCTCGAATGAGTCGAACACAGCACGCAGGAAGGCAAAATATCCCTTGCGTTCCATTTCATCGAGGCGGTTGATGAGAGTGATGACCACGTCACGTGTGAGCGGGCTGAAGTCCTGCCAGAAGTCCATTACACTTTCTATCTGCTCCAGCATCTGCCCCAACATACAGGTGTCACGCAACAGTCTCTTGATCAACAGAAGGACATTTTCGATGCGGGCACACTGTTCCACCTCTTCGAGCTGCTCGGATAGAAGCTGAAAAGCTTCCTTGGAAATGGGTGTAAGATCAGCGATCAGATCATCCCATTGCTGCTGTCGTTGCCTCTGACGCAAGGCTTCCTCAGTAAGGAATTCCACCTGAGCTGTCAGGCGATCAAGTTTTTGGGACAGCTCAGCAAGCGATGTCTCCGCGAGCGCTGTAGTTTCTTCTGCCATAGCGCCTCTCCTACGCCCACTTGCCAGCCATTGACATATGGGTGGTGATGGGTAACTCCTTACCCTTAAGCAGCAAGTTCCAGTAGATCCAACGGAACATCATTTTGCCCCAGTGGTTGATGGCTGACTCCTGCAACAGGGAGAAGGGACCCAATCCAGGCAAGGGATAACGGCCTGGCAGTGGTTCAACATCATAGTTGAAGTCGATCAGGAAACCTTTGCCAAAACCCGATTCGATGTAGCAATTGGCGTGTCCATCGAAACTTGCCGTCATCTCCAAACCATCGATGTAGCGCAAGAAATTCTCGGTGAAGACCTCGGCTTGGAAATGAGCCACCGAGCCCGCTTTGGAGGTGGGAACATCTGCTGCATCACCCAACGCGAAAATGTTGGGGTATTGGATCGAGAGAAGAGTATGCTTGTCCACCGGTACATGATTAGTGTCATTCCCCAGACCAGAACGCGCGATCACATCATCTCCCATATGGATTGCTACAGAGACCAGCAGGTCATACTCGACCTCTTGACCGTCATAAGAGACAATCTTATGTGCCTCGGCATCCACGGACTCCACAGCGAACTCAGGCACTACGTGGATATTTTTTTCTGCCAGCAGGTTACCCAGCAGCTGCGAAGCGCGCGGTTTGGTAAACGCGCCCGGCAGCGGTGTGACAAGCGTGAGTTCCACTCGGGAGCGCTTGCCCAGCTCGTGAAAGTACCAGTCGGCCAGGAAAAGGAACTCCAATGGAGCCACCGGACATTTAATGGGAAGCTCCGAGATATTGAGCACCAGACGCCCACCTTCCCAGCTACGCAGATACTTCGCCAGCGCCACAGCACCTTCAAGGGTGTAGAACTCGTGAATGGACTTGTGCCATTCGGGCCCCAGCAATCCAGGGACTTCTTCGTAACGCGGTTGTGAGCCCGTGGCGATCACCAAGAAGTCATAGGGTAAGTACCGTCCGTCTTTCTCCAGGCGCACGCGATTCTGGTCTGGTTCAATTGCCTCGATGCGCGACAGAATCATCTTAACGCCTGGCGGAATGTAGTCGCGACGCGGTTTGAGCACGTCGTTCCTTGTATAGATACCAAACGGGATAAACAAGTAACCCGGTTGGTAATGGTGTACTTCGCTCTGATCTACAATGGTGATGTCCCACTCTTCTGGATCAAGAGCACGTCTTAGTTTGTTAACCACAATGGTGCCGGCGGTGCCGGCGCCGAGTACCAAAAGTCGCTTCATTGTTCTTCCCTCCCTAGATTGTTAAGAAGAAGTCCTATCCGGTGATGGAGCATGCCTTCCTATCCCGTCCTAGCCAATCCCCCTTGTCTATCGGGACAAGATATCAGTCCTTTACGGCGAAATACATGCATCGACATGCTCACAGTCTGACTCTCCTAATCAACGGGTCAGCTCAGCAATTGCTGCCAGCTTTGCCATTAGCGCACGCCTTTCGTTGGCGATGTGGGCAATCACGTCAGCGATGCGTTGTACCAGGTCAGTCAGGCGTGCACGCTGCGCAGCGTCCGCATAGTACACCTCATGGATGTGGGCAGCTAGCAATTCGGCGTCCACGCCGTGGCGTGCAGCAATTGCCTGTATTTCCTCGGGGGACGGAGGCCAGTCATCTGGCGCAATGCCTCCCATAATAACCATCCCCTTCAGCTCGTTGCCAACACGTACCAGGCCGCGCACGCACAACAATCCAAGTGAGCTTGGCAGCATGCGCGCTTCCACCTCTGGCGTTGCGCCCAGCGTGTGCCAGCTAGCAATACATGAACGGAGCGCGTGTGGCACTTGGCTGACAACACAAAAAAGTCCACAAGGCCGGCTCACTTCTGTCACAGGGTTGCCCTCCAGATCTGTGACAACCACCATCACCCCGGAGAGCTCAGCGAAGATGTCCTGGATCAGCTGAACACATTGAAGGGGAAGTAAAGCGGCAAGCTCTCCTTGCAATGTGGCAACATCCGCAGGCGGAGGCGCTGTGACCTGCGAGCTATAGACTTGGGTCACAGTGCGCGACCTCAGCCAGTGCTCCACTTGGTCGCTAGGGAAGCGCCACTGCTTTCCCACCTTGATAGCAGGGAGCTGGCCCGCCTCGGCCATGCGATAGATCGTCGAGCGGTCCACTTGCAACAATGCTTGCATATCGCGGGCGGTCAACATTTCAGGCATTCGCACATCGCCCTTGCGCTTTGTGTGCAGAATATGGATGTTTTTGCATCATAAGCATCAAATGCATAATACACACATAATGCATCATTTGTCAAGTGCAAGAGATTGAACTTCTGGATCAGTTCGATTATGGAGCCAACAAGCGTGGAAGATCACAAGTGTGTGGGTTTGGGCTACTTTAGCCACCGGGATAAGAAAGGCACAATGATGTTGACGCGGTTGCGTTCGCAGAGATAATCATTTTTAGCGCGATTGAGACTCGCTTGTTTCTTACGCGACATTACTAGAGGACGAAGAACGCAGAGGTGATTGTTCTTCTCACTGGCGACCGAGGCAGTGGTAAGACAACAGCATGTCAACGTCTGGCGAACCGGGCGCGTGAGACAGGCTGGGATGTTGCTGGTGTTCTCTCACCAGCTGTATTCACAGGTGGAGTAAAAGTAGCGATTGACGCGGTTGACTTGCGTAACGGGGAACGACGCCGTCTGGCCACCGCACGCACTGCCGTTACGCTGTCCGGGGGACTACACACCCTAGCTTGGTCCTTCGACGCGGCAACCATCACGTGGGGCAATGAGGTACTGACCCGTGCTGTGCCTTGTGACCTGCTTATTGTGGACGAACTTGGGCCGTTGGAGCTGGAACAAGGTCAAGGCTGGACAGCAGGCATCATCGCGGTGAATACCAAAAGCTACCGTCAGGCATGGGTGGTAGTGCGTCGGGAGCTATTGGCAGTGGCGTTGCAACTGTGGCCAGCAGCGCGTGTGGTGGAAGTGACAGATACACAAGGGTGGGATTGGTCCTCCTTATTGGATGGCTGATTGGCTTCCATTTACATCTCTGTCAAGGTCATTCTTGGATGACAGGAAGGATGATGCGGAATAGAGCTCGATAGGAGTGATTGGTACGCAAGTAGTTGCCATTCCAACCGCCTACGGCATATACCTCGGCATCCAAAGCAGCTACACCCAGGTTGCGCCACTGTCCCAGGATGGGCGTTTCGAAGACACTCCACATGTTTGTTTCAGGATTGTATTTCTCGTTGGTTACGATAGAGTTGATCCATCCACCGCCAATAACGTATAGCTCTGCGCCAACGACCGCTCCCCCGGCGCCCGCTCGTCCCACCGTCATAGGCGCTCGTGACGACCAGCTGTCCCGCTCCGCGTCATACGCCAAAGTCTCGGAAATCTCACGCATCCCATCGTAGCCGCCAGCCACGTAGATAGTTTCTCCAATTGTACCTGCTACTGCAAAGCCACACGGGTAGGGAAGTTCAGCGCGCAATGTCCATTTGTCCTGAGATGGGTTGTACTCTTGAACATATGGGACAAACTCGGCGCCGTTCCAACCGCCGAAGACGTAGAGGCGTTTATTCAATGTAGCGAGTGCGTAGCCGCACACGGCTATCGGCATAGGTGCTGCCTGGCTCCAGATATCCTTATCCGGGTCATATACCTCTAATGCCTCGATGGCAGTATCCGAGCTCCTGCACCCCCCGGGAACGTAGATGAGATCGTCGATCGCTGCAGCCGCGATGTTGGAAGCCGGGGTGGGTTTGCTGCTGCGAGCTGTCCAAGTATCTGCATAGGGTAGATATGCATCCACTTGTCCCGTGACGCCTTCCTCACGATCTCCGCCGATAGCGTACAAAGCGCCCCGGTAGGCGGCTAGTGCCAATCGCGTGCGCGCAACGGGCAAGTCAGCATGCTCAGTCCATCGATGGGTAGGTATGGCTGCCAAAGATGCACTCTCGCCCGGCCGGTCCGAGATTGGATTGGTAATGTTGGCCGTGGATCTACTCGGTTCGATTGCTGGCAACACGACCAGAACAGCCACTAGCAGCACTGCCCCCAATGCGAACAGGCGTTGCCACAGTGTCACCGGTCCCGCGACGGAGGAGAGCAGGACCATCTGTTCAGGAGGAATTTCGTGGTGAGTGGCCAGTCCCTGTTCCGGTGCAACACCTGCGCTGGGCACAGCAGCCAATCCCATCCGAATGGCCACCAAGGTCGCCTCGGTGCGCGATTGTACGCCTAGTTTCTCGAAGATGCTACGCATGTGCGCCTTGACCGTGTTGATGCTGATGACCAGCTCGCGCGCAATTTCTTGGTTGCTCAGCCCTGTCGCAACCAAGGCCAGCACTTCGCGTTCCCGTTCACTCAGGGGGAGTTGTTCCTCGTCCATCCGCTCTCTCAAATTGTAATGCATCATAGTCAGAGCAGGTAGACCTCGTCAAGTCCGATCTGGTAGGATTGGGTAGTAACAGTGGAAGCAGCACAGCACACGATCGTGACTATGAACGATAAGCCTGCATAGACGCTGGCTCCATTGACAATGCTGGATGCATCTCAGCGCGTTAAGCTGCCTATTCTTGCTCGAACAGCCAGAGGTCGTGCCAAGTGGAAAGTGGAGCGCATGTGACGAGTATAAGTCATGGCTTTGACAAATACCCTCAAAGGCAATATACATTAGGCGAACGAGGGATACACTGGAAGGGAACACTTTTGATGCGCCGAAGACTGCCAGCACGCTATCAGCAGATCACGCGATTTGAACATCTCATTGTGATTTTAAGCAGCTTCACCTGGACAGGCGTTGTTCTGCTGATTTTGGTCGTGGTGTGGGGATTTCAGGATGTACAAGCTCGGTGGGCACTGCTGGAGCGCAGAAATAGGGCCCCAACGGTCGAACTATCGCCTGTGGTTTGGCGATCCTACATTGATGTACCCATGGCACAAGTGTTGCCGGAGACGCCTCTAGAAGGAACACCGACTCAGACCGCGACCCCTATACCCACTATGCCTACATCGCGTCCTCCCTCCACGTCATCTTTGTCTCAGCCCTGGCGCACCCCATTATCCACGCCAGCGCCTTCACCCACATTGGCTGTCACCTTATTGGTTCACAAGACTGCCACTCCCAACCGTAGTCCCACCCCGACTGCCTCCCGTATGCCACAGCCTCCCGTCGTGACACCAACTTATGGGACTCCCCCGGCTCCCGTCGCGCGCGAGGGAGCGCCGGACCGTTTGGTCATCCCATCGCTCGGCATTGACACACCTGTGGTTCCAGTCACGTGGGTGGTAGTTCAAGAAGGAAGTCAAACATACAATGTGTGGCAGGTAGCCGATTATGCTGCAGGCTGGCACGTCACCAGCGCCTTGCCCGGTCAGCCGGGTAACACAGTGATCGCCGGTCATCACAACATCAAAGGAGAAGTGTTCCGCTACCTGGCCGATATTGAGGAAGGCGCCGAGATCGATGTCTACGCGGGTGACGCGGTCTACCGTTACTATGTGGAACAGAAGATAATCGTAAAGGAAAAAGGTGAACCTTTTGAGGTGCGCCAGCAAAATGCGCGCTGGATAGGCCCGACGGATGATGTCAGACTAACTCTGATCACCTGTTGGCCCTACACGAACAACACACATCGCGTGATTGTGGTGGCAAAGCCGCGCCCCTGAACCCGTGTCCAGGGCTGCGGAGACTTTCTCAACCGTTGCCCAACAACCCTAGCTGTGAGTGGTCGCCTAAGGTGAACTTGTACGCGCGCGGTCGAATGGGGGACCTTTGGATGATTACGTGGCGACCGATCAGACTGTCCTCAATGCGCTGATCCAGATCGCGTATTTGACTGTGCTCTAACACGATAGAACGACTCACCTCGGCATTCTCAATGATCACATGATGATAAATGGAGGTGAAGGGGCCGATATAGGCATTGATGATACGGCTGTGTTCCCCGATAATGGCAGGTCCGCGAATGACGCTGTTGATCACCTCGGCCCCTTTCTCGATGGTCACGCGGCTGTCCACCTGAGAGGCACGATCAACATAACCCTCAATGCACGGTGTGAGCTCCTCGAGCACCAAGCTGTTTGCCTCCAACATGTCGCCCGGACGGCCCGTATCAATCCACCATCCACGGTGGATATAGGGATGCACGGTGTAGTTGTGCTCGACGAGCCACTGGATGGCATCCGTGATCTCCAACTCCCCACGCCATGATGGCGTAATGTTTTCCACTGCCTCAAAGATGTGGTGGTTAAACATATAGATACCCACCAAGGCAAGATCACTGGGAGGATCTTTGGGCTTCTCGATCAGTCGCACAATACGCCCTTGTTCGTCCAGCTCGGCTACACCGTACTGTTCGGGCACGTCCACATGGGTGAGTACAATCTGACTGTCATAATTGCTTTCTGCAAACTCGGCGATGAGTGGACTGATACCTCCTTGGATGACATTGTCTCCCAGGAACATGACAAACCGCTCATCTCCCAAGAAATCACGTGAGATTTTCACGGCATGCGCAAGGCCCAGTGGAGCTTCTTGGCGGATGTAAGTGATGTGAACACCCCATCGATCTCCGCGTCCGACTGCCCGTCGAATCTCTTCCTCTGTGTCCCCTACCACAATGCCGATCTCTGTGATGCCGGCGTCGCGGATCGATTCGATGACACGGAACAGAATGGGTTTGTTCGCTACAGGGATCAGCTGCTTGGCACTAGTATAGGTTAATGGATACAGGCGTGTCCCCTTGCCTCCGCTTAGAACGAGCCCTTTCACCTTTGTGTTCTCCTTCAGCGATAATTGGGATAGTAGCCTCCAAAGCTGCGATCGAAAGGAGCATTCAGCAATACCGAGCCCACTAGCCAGGCATTCACCTTGTCCAGGCGATCCTTTGCGGCGCGCACATGGTCACGCCGAGTGCTCCCAGCCTCCACGACTAATAACACGCCATCCACCTTGCTTGCCAACAATGAAGCGTCTGTCACCACGATCAAAGGGGGAGCATCGAAGAGGACCATGTCCGCCTGTTCGCGCAACTGAGCAATAATTTCTTCCATACGACGCGTTGCCAGTAGCTGGCTAGGAATGGAAGGCAGTGGTCCGCTGGTCAGAACCTTTAGAGTGGTATTGGGAATCGCTTGAAGCGGAAGGTCAGATGCTGCCACATTACCACGGAACAGATCGGTTAGGCCTCGCTCATTCGGCAAGCCGAAGATGGTGTGCAAGCTAGGGCGACGCAGGTCTGCGTCCACAGCGATGACAGAGCGCTCCCCGTCTGCCAAAGCTACCGCCAAGTTGGCGAGCGCCAAGCTCTTGTTCTCCTTGGGACTGGGCGACGTCACCAACAACGTACGCAGCACGCGGTCAACCGCGGCAAATTCGAGGTTGACACACAGGGCACGATATGCTTCCGCTGCTGGTGACGTGGGAGAAGTCAACGTAATGATTTGATCCATTGCTTCCAGATATCCTCCCAAACCGCTGATAATTGCACAGCGTTATGCACCGCGCTTGGCGGCTGCCAGTCTACGTTCCGTTGCTCGACTGCCGCTTTCAGGAACAACAGGCGGGATGACGCCCAGCACGGTTACCTGAACAGCGCGTTCGAGATCTTCGTCGGTGCGGATGACATCTTGTTCCAACCATTCTAGGAAGAACACCACCAGCAGACCGATCAAAAATCCAACCAGTCCACCAGCCAGCGTGTTGATCCTGGTGTTAGGGGAATACTGCTGATAGCCCAGATTCCACACCGAGTCTAATATGCTCACCTCGATCCGGTCGCGTTTGTCCTGTCGTTGATTCCACGCGTCACGATCTTCTACGAATACCTCGGCCATAGTTTGGGCAATAGTCATTGCGACCTGAGGGTCGGGATCGCGCGCTTCAATTTGTAGGGTGAAGGTATCGGCTGCTGGGCTGACAAACAGTTTGCTCAACAGAGTGGTTGTATCCATATCCAGCTGGGCACGGTCAATCACTTCTTGGGCCATCTTGTGTGTACGAATGTTCTCGGCATAGTTGCGTAGCAGATCTTTGGTGGTGTTGCTAAGCCCCCAATCTGCGCGCGCCGGATTGACGCTCAACTTGACACTGGCACTGTAGATAGGTATCTGCATTCTGCTGACGGCGAAAGCGGTAACAGCTGCCACGACCGCGACCAGAACGGCAATCCATCCTCGTTTTGATAGAATGCGCAAGTAATCCGTAATCTCCATCCTGTTCACCCCTCCCGATTCAGAACAGCATTACCGCCACCTACCGGGCACTTCGGCCAGCACAGTGATCCCCATCGCTTCCAGTTCCGACTTGTTTCTCACACTGTCGTCCAGATAGTCCAACAGAAAGCACAGTGCCACGCCCGCCAACACAGCTAGAAGCAAGCGCACCGGCAGGTCAAGGCGCTGGGTAAGGCTGGGAGGCAATGGGGCGACGCGCGGTCCATCAAAGAGGCGGACAATGGGCTGCAAGGAGCCAAGGCGACCAAAGTAGGCAGGGGCTTCTTGTTGCAACACCTCGACGGTTGTCCGGACGATCGCGCCTGCCTGATCAGGATCGCCCCATGTTACTTGGATCTCAACCACACGATGAATCTGTTGGGAAGAGGTGGAGCTCTGGAGGATGCCTGGCGGCACCTGGATGCCCTGCGCAGCCAGCCGATCACTAACCATACGAGCCACAGAATCCCCTGTCACAAAAGCACTGAAGTCGTCCACCAGATATTCGGTTGCTTGGGGTGCGGTGAGTCGAGGGTCAAACCCCATACCTTCGACTTGCTGCAAAGGTGGCACATCCACCAACAACCGAGCTGAGGCCACAAATTGGGGCATCACAGGCTGGCGCAGCGCCAGGCTGAGAAGCAACACAATTGCCAGTAATCCCAGTGGCAGCCAAAAACGTCTGCGGATAATGGACACGTATTGTCGAAGTTCCATAGATCCTATATGGGAAGTGTAGATAATTTCCTGCTTCCCGTCAAACTATGCGCGGAACTGTTCCCAACAGGTCGTAACAAACTCGGTAAACTCTTGTTTGAAGCGCTCCACGCTGAAGCGCTGCGCGTGATGGTGAATGCGCATCCGATCAAATCGCATCTCTTCCAGACGGTGCACTGCTTCGATCAGGGACTCGACCGTTTGCTCTGGAAACAGCACGCCCGTCTCACCGTCAATCACAGTGTCGAGGGCGCCGCCGCCAGCGTAGGCGATCACAGGCCGCCCTGCTGCCTGCGCCTCCACAGGGGCAATACCAAAGTCCTCGCAACCCGGAAAAACAAAGGCCTTGCAATGTGCCAGCAAATGTGCGACTTCGCTGCTGGGCAGGCGACCAGTAAACTGCACCGTAGGACCAGCAAGGCGCTGTAACGCAGCGCGGTCACGACCATCTCCGACCACAATAAGTGGACGCCGCATCTGAGTGAAGGCACATACTGCCAAATCAATGCGTTTGTAAGGGATGAGACGCGAGACCACCAAGTAATAATCACCGGGCGGAGCATCGGAAGGGTGATAACGTTCAGTGTGCACAGGTGGGTAGATCACAGTTGACTCGCGCGAATAATATTGGGCAATCCTGTGCTGGACCTCTCGAGAAATAGCCACAAAGTAGTCCACCTGGTCTGCGGCACGTCGATCCCAATTGCGCAGCCATCGGATCAACAGTCGCAACGCGACACGCGCAGCAGTGCCGATCTCCTCGCGCTTCACATAAGCTTCATAGTCCCACACGTAACGGGTAGGCGTCAGGCAGTAGTCAATGTGGAGCTGATCACGCGTAGTCCGCACTCCGTGGCAAAACCCACTCTTGTTGGAAATCACCAGATCATACCCGCGCACGTCCATGCTGTGCACAGCGAACGGATAGAACGGGAGGTACATCTGGTGATGACGGTAGATCCCGGGTGCCCGATCCAACCACGTGGAGCGAATATCCCACGATTGGTAGTGTTTGGGCATTCCCGCGCGCCAGTAAATTGTAGTGAAGATGGGAGCTCTCGGGAACAGCTCGACGAGTGTTTCCAAGACTGACTCTGCGCCCCCCAGCTGATTGAGCCAGTCATGGACGATGGCAACCTTTGCTTGCGAGAGCTCACGGGTTATACGGGCCACCGACAGCAGTCGGTCCTAGCACGGTAAACTCACCGCTGGCTAGCAGCTTAGAGCTGACGTATAGTTCGAGACGATAGGTGCCAGCACCCACCGGTTTGACAAATATGTAGGAACGATCTTGAGAGCCCCACTCCCACGTTCCCTCCTCACGGGCGAATTCCAGCCCATTGTAGTACCAAACCTGCGTCCAAGGCACTCCTTCGCGCATACCGCTAAATGGAAAGACAGCGTAAATGCGCTTCATTGTACTGGAAAAGACCTGAGTCGGATTCACGGGCATCCGGCGGCCATCAATCTCAACGGCAAACGTGATGGGTCCCATGGTAGCATTAGGCGGCGGTGGCACAGGTGAACGTTCAGGGATTGGTGAGGGTGTGGCACTAGGCGTTGGAACAGGACTGGCCCGCGAAGTCGGTGTAGGAGTGGGCCTCTGGAGCATCACAGTCGGCGATGGCGTTAGAGTCGGGGTGGGCGAGATTGTGGCAGTGGGATCCGGCTGCGTAGGTGTGGCAGCAGGTGTAATTACAGTACTAGGGGCGGCCAGAGTAAATGTCGGGATGATAGTACCTGTCGTCTGCTCGTTTTCCGCTTGACGGGAGGAGGGTACTGTCTGTATTACATCCGTCTGCGCAGCGGGCAGTTTGGCTGTGAGCATCTCCGCCAACCGGGTCGCCTCTTCTGAGAGATTGATTCGCAGGTCTAGCAGGATAGGCTGGGCATATCCAAAGAAGCCTGATGCGGCACCAATGGCAATCAGCGCCGCGATTGCCGCTCCGAAGCGAGCACGCCGCGCGCGTGCCCAACCTTCCTCGCGCACAATCGGGAAAATGCTGGAGCGCGCTTCACTGATAGAGCGTGACGCCACACCAAGAAGGAGAAACATTAACAGGAGAAACCCGATCGCAGCTACCACAAGCAGTAGGGATACTGGGGACATTCCCGATCACCCTTCGGTCGTTATCGCCTCGTCGCCTTTAACAGCACGCTCTGCAAGTGCTCCAGGTTCTGGGCGGGAGAACAAGCAACGCATTATCATAGGCAAAGAACCATCCAATTAACAGTATAAACATTGTTGTATGTCCTGTCAAACGCGGTTCACTTGACATTCCTTCAGAGGGTGATATAATTTTCCTTTAATTAGTGTAATAATGAAGCACGACAGTGCCTTCCTGTCGTATGTGCGTTTCTTTTAGAATTGTCCACCTCTGGTTCTTATTGGGTATCAACTTACTTTAGAGATTTTTGATGATGGCGCAAATGCATTGCATTGGGGATAACCTCCACCGGATCTACACAATTGTTCCGGTTCTCAGCAGAACGATCCGGTCTAACCGGCGCGTCAATTTATGTAGGTGAAAGGGGGGATGGCTATCGATTAAGAATGTGCCTGTTGCGCTGTCTCACTGATAGAGGTTATTCTGTACTGAGTACACTCGCAAGGAGGAGGTCACCATGAAGAAGTGGTTCGTTGTCGTGTTGATCGTAACATTGGCTTTGATGCTTCTGCCATGGGGGGTGTTGGCTGCACCGCCGGGGCAGGAGGGTAAGATCTACACTCTCGGGCCGCGGGAGACGTTGTCCTTGATCGCTGCACGCGAGTATGGCAATGTCTTGGCATACCCGGCCATCGTCTACTACAACAATCTTGCTGCGCAGACCAATCCACAGCTTACCAAGATTACGGATCCCAACGCTGTCAAGCCGGGCGACGTGATTCTGCTCCCGACCGCAGATCAGGTGAAAGCATATCTAGCCGGTGAACGCGTCGGCCCTGCCAAGGGTGATGCACCACCTGATGATCTTTGGGGTGTGGTCACCATCGGTCCAGGCGAACCAGTCCGAATTGGTTTTGCTGCGGCGCTGAGCGGTGCCGGTGTGGATGTGCTGGGCCTGGATGAGAAGCGTGGTGCGGAACTGGCCGTGGCCGACCGTCCCACTTTGGCTGGGCATCCGGTGGAGCTGGTTGTAGAAGATGACTTGTGCTCTGGCGAAGGTGGCACCGCAGTGGCCAACAAGTTCGTAGCTGACCCGACTATCGTCGCTGTCGTGGGCAACATGTGCTCCAGCTCCTCCATTCCCGCGTCGGACATCTATGAGAAGGCGGGTTATACGATGGTTTCGCCCAGCTCGACCGCTGTGGCGTTTACGGCACGTGGTTTGCGCTCGGCCAACCGGGTGTGCTGGAGCGACGCTATCCAGGGGCCTGCAGCTGCCAAATTCGTTTATGAGAAGCTGGGGATCCGAAAGGTTGCTACCATCCATGATGGCAGTCCCTACGGCGAGGGCTTAGTGAATGCCTTCGCGGAAGGATTTAAGGCACTAGGCGGTGAGGTGGTGGCTCAGGAGGCAGTCTCCGTGGGCGACACCGATATGCGTCCCGTGTTGACCAAGATCAGTGTGACTGGTCCCGAGCTGATCTACTTCGGTGGCTTTGTGGCGGAAGGTGCCTTCCTGGCTAGCCAGCGCGTTGATGTCGGTATAGAGAAGGTTATCTTCATGGGCGCCGATGGCATCAAGGCAGATGACTTCATAAAGGCAGCCGGTGCTGCAGCCGAAGGTGCGTACGCGAGTGCAGCGGACTTGGCTACTGCCGGACCGGGTGTCAATGCCTTCTTGGCAAAGTACGAAGCTACCTATGGTGAGAAGCCACCAGCGCCGTTCCACCTACACGCATACGACGCGGTCAATGTGATCATGGATGCTATCTATGCATCGGCAGTGCAAGGACCGGACGGCACACTTTGGATCGGTCGTGAGGCGCTCAACCGTGCTATCCGTGCCACCTCAGGTTATCAGGGGCTGTCGGGAGTGATCACCTGCCAGCCCAACGGCGACTGTGGCACCGGAACAGTGGCTATGTCTAAGGTGGTGAATGGCCAGTGGGTGCCTGCGGAGTAGAGCAATGAGGCTACCCTCTTGGGGAATATAGCGGCAGAGTCAAAACTAGCGGCTCTCGCGCTATATTTGGTATCTAGGTGAGGAAAGCTTTTGTTTGGAAGATAGGGGCGACTCTTCGTGGTTGCCCCTATCAAGACGTAGAAGATCTTATCATAGAGCTCGGTTTCTGAGGGTCTGGAGTGCATCTAGTATGGCGGTAGTATCTCGCGAAGCACAAGTAAGTCGTGCGCCGATAGTTAGAGTCTCGGTCAACCGCATCTTGCTTTGGGTAGTTGGGCTGGGTGTGGCCGCGTTGGTGGTGTGGCGTATTGCCGGCACCGCAGCGCGAGGATTATACGGGCCCGACATATGGATTATGCAGACCCTGAACGGGTTGGTGCAGGGCTCTATGTATGCCTTGGTAGCTCTGGGATATACAATGGTCTATGGTATCCTGCTGATGATCAATTTCGCCCATGGGGAGATTTTTATGATCGGGGCTATGGCAGGATACTTTGTCTTGAACGGCTTCCATCAGTCTGGCTTACTAGCCAGTGATCCTGTACTCGCCTTGCTTCTCACTTTTGTGGTGGGTATGGGGGTGCCCCCTATTGTGGGTGTCTTGTTGGAGCGTATCGCCTACCGTCCATTGCGCCGAGCACCACGTCTGGTGCCTTTGATCTGTGCTATTGGTGCCTCTTTCTTCTTGCAACAGGCAGTGCGGCTCCTGTTTGGAATTCGCACCAAGGTCTATCCAACTGTCGCTGTGCTTTCTGGGTCGTGGACGGTCAACGTGGGGGGACGTGACCTGCGTATTCAACATATGAGCGCCCTTATTATCGTGATCACTATTATCCTGATGGTTGCACTATACCTGCTGGTGCGCAAGACGAAGATCGGTAAGGCGATGCGCGCCGTGGCTGAGGACAAAGAAGCGGCCGCCCTGATGGGTATAGATGTGGACTGGGTTATTATGATTACCTTCGCTATTGGATCAGCGCTGGCCGGTGCCGCAGGTGTGATGTGGGGATTGTGGTATAAGCAGGTGATTCATACGGTGGGCTTCATTCCAGGTATTAAAGCTTTCACATCAGCTGTGTTGGGTGGTATCGGCAACATCCCAGGAGCTATGATGGGAGGGCTCTTCCTCGGCTTTGTAGAGGCGATTGCTCCTACAGCACTGGATATCAGCACCCAGCTTAAAGATGTCATCTCGTTTGGTTTGCTGGTTATCGTGTTGATCTTCCGACCCTCCGGCATCTTGGGTGAGGTGTTGTCCGGCAAGAAAGCGTAAGAGGTGTGTTTGTGAAATTGTTGTCCGTTGTTCGTGCTGGGATACGCAATGGTCTAATTGTGGGCGCTGTTGCCGTTTTTATCGTCCTGATTGGCATGGTACAGACCTTTGCCAAACGCTATCTGGTTAGTGATCTCACGCTCTCGACTGTGATCTTGGTAGCTTTTGGGCTGGCAGCTGGTGCCCTGGCTGCACAACAGGTATCCAGAAACACTACCCAGCTGGGAAGCAAAGTGCTGGCAGCAGCAGTATCAGGGTTGATCACTGGTGTCATGTTGGCTCTTCTGCTGCTCGTGGTAAGCCAGGTGCCATTGCGGGATGTGCTGGTCAATGCCACGCCTGAGATGGTAGCAGCACTGTCCTTTGGTCTGCCGTTGTCTGGAGCTGCCTTGCTGCTGATCGGCCTGTCGGTAGTGATGGCAGTCCTAGCAGTGCTTTACGGACTGTTGCCGTCGCGGGTGCGGCGTGCCCTCCTAGAGGGTATTATGGCGGTGACCTTGATCGGGATATTCTGGGAGGCGATTGTCGGCCTGGATGTCTCTCGCCTCGTGATGAAATTCCTGGGTGTAAAAGCTGGCAAGGTGCTGCCACTGCCAGCCGGGCTTGGCTTGCTGATCTTGGTCAGCCTGGTGACATATGTGTGGAGAGCACATCCCCAATCGAACGTGACGGTCCGACGGACAGGTGAAGGTCTGAGGCGTTACGTCTCGCTCGTATTGATCGCCGGAGCACTTATAGCACTCCCCTTTGCTGTGGGGTTGTTCTGGTCTCAGACGCTGACTACCATAGGGTTGTTTACGTTAATGGGTCTGGGCCTGAACATTGTGGTTGGCATGGCTGGGCTGCTGGACTTAGGCTATGTCGCTTTCTATGCCATCGGTGCTTACGCGATGGCGCTTTTCAGCTCGCCAGCCTCCTCACTTCATATAGGACTGCCTTTCTGGGTTGCGTTGCCAATTGCGTTGTTATTCGCAGCAATTTCGGGAATCCTGCTTGGCATCCCTGTATTACGCCTGCGGGGAGACTATCTAGCCATCGTCACGTTGGGTTTTGGTGAGATCATTCGCATCTTGGCGCTTTCAGATGTGCTAAAGCCTTACATCGGTGGACCGCAAGGGATTATGGAGACCCCGTCGCCCTTCTTCTTCGGGATCCAAATGAACGATCCGCGCTATCTTTACTACCTTATCCTTGCCGCATGCCTGGTGGTGGTCTTTCTGTCGTTGCGCCTCAACGACTCGCGCATAGGGCGGGCATGGATCGCAGTACGTGAGGACGAGGATGTAGCACAAGCTATGGGGATCAACTTGGTAGCGGCCAAACTGATGGCTTTTGCGATCGGCGCCTCGTTCGCTGGGGTCGGGGGTGCCATTTTTGCGGCGCGTCAAGGTGCCATCTTCCCTATGGACTTCACCCTTTTTGTTTCAATTAACGTGTTGTGTCTCATCATTATTGGGGGAATTGGAAGTATTCCTGGCGTGATCACGGGTGCCTTCTTCCTGATTGGCCTGCCCGAAGTGTTGCGGGAAGTAGATGAATATCGCATCCTGGCCTATGGCGCCGGGCTGGTGATTATGATGCTCGTACGACCGGAGGGGTTGATCCCCTCGGCCCGTCGTCGTCTTGAGCTTCACGAAGCTGAGGACCAAGGAGAATTAGCTGCTTATACAGTCAGTTGATAATGGCGCAGGGGGTGCTATGGCACTTCTGGAGGCAAAAGGGGTTACCAAACGTTTCGGTGGTCTGGTAGCGGTCAACAAGGTCGACTTTGTGCTGGAAAAGGGGGCGATCGCCAGCATCATCGGGCCCAATGGCGCTGGAAAGACCACTCTTTTCAATTGTATCACTGGCTTCTACAAGCCAGAAGAAGGGCAAATTGTGTTCGATGGCAACGATCTGGTGGGACTGCGTCCCGACCACATCACAGCGCGAGGCATTGCACGCACATATCAGAACATTCGTCTTTTCAAGGAGATGACCGCGCTGGAAAACATTTTGGTGGGTATGCACACTCGTCTGAGAGCAGGGCTGTTTGGCGCCATTGTGCGCGACCCTGCCACGGTGCGCGAGGAAAGTCGGGCCGTCGAACGTGGCAAGGAATTGCTTCGGTTTGTCGGATTGCGAGGCAAGGGGGATGTCTTGGCTAAGAACCTGCCATATGGTGACCAGCGTCGGCTGGAGGTCGCGCGGGCATTGGCAAGTGACCCGCAGCTGTTGCTCCTGGACGAGCCGACAGCGGGTATGAACCCTGCCGAGACGGAACAGATGATGGCGTTTATCAGGAAATTGCGTGACGAACTCGGACTGACTGTGCTGTTGATCGAGCACGATATGCGTGTTGTAATGGGTATCTCGGATCGTGTTACCGTGTTGGATTACGGCGAGAAGATCGCGGAGGGTACCCCAGCGGAAATCCAGCGTCATCCCGCCGTGATCGAGGCATACTTGGGCCGTGGGGGAGATGGCTATGGCCCTGCTTGAAGTTGAGAATATCCATACCTACTATGGCAGCATCCATGCACTGAAAGGTATTTCCATCACAGTCGACAAGGGCGAAATCGTCACCTTAGTAGGTGCGAACGGGGCTGGCAAGAGCACAACGCTGAACACGATTTGTGGTGTTCTCAAACCACGTCATGGTGAGATCAGGTTGAATGGGGAGCTGCTGAATGCGCTTAAGCCGCACGAGATCGTGGCAAAAGGGATCTCCCAGGCGCCGGAAGGACGACGGATCTTCTCGCGGTTGACCGTGATGGAAAATCTGGAAATGGGCGCTTACGCGCGTTCGGATCGCAGGGAGATTGCTAAAGACCTGGAACGTGTCTTTGCGATATTCCCTCGCCTGAAAGAACGAGCACGTCAGGTGGGTGGCACCTTGTCAGGTGGTGAGCAACAGATGCTTGCCATTGCTCGTGCGTTGATGGCACGTCCACGTGTGTTGCTCTTGGATGAACCTTCTATGGGGTTGGCACCAATCTTAGTACAAGAGATTTTCTCCGTTATTCGTGAGATCAACCAGCAGGGCACAACCATCCTGCTGGTTGAACAGAATGTCAATATGGCACTCCAGATCGCACAACGTGGTTATGTGTTGGAGACAGGACGTGTAGCTTTGCAAGGTTCTGCAAAGGAACTGCGCGAGAATCCGCGCGTAAGAGCAGTCTATCTCGGTGAAACGCTCCATGCGTGAGTGACGGCAGTGCGATGTTGGATCAGGGAAAGGAGGTGGTAGACTGCGCCTGAACAGGATGCGAGGGAGCGCAATGTGTGCGCGGGAAGCTCAATTCCCTGATATCCAAGTTGTTTCCAAGGAGGAGATCATGAAGAAGGCCAATGTCTTGATACTTCTAGCATTACTGCTAGCAGTCAGTTTGGTAGCAGTGCAGTGTCGGCAACCGGAGTCATTTACAGTGACCCCTGTTGCGCCAAAGGCCACTCCGACTGAAGCCCCCACTGAGGCACCCAAGGCGACCGAAGCGGCGACTGAAGCGCCCAAGCCAACCGAGGCGGCAACTGAGGCTCCCACGCCAACCGAGGCACCTGTAGCTCTGGATGGTGCCACACTTCTGCAAGAGCGTTGCACCAAATGCCACGACCTGAAGCGCGTCGAAGCTGCAAAGAAGACGGCAGATCAATGGAAGACCACCGTCGAACGAATGGTCTCCAAAGGAGCACAGCTGACAGCTGAGGAGCAAAAGGTGCTCATCGAGTACCTGGCAGCGACCTACAAGGCTGCTGCAACCGAAGCACCCGCTGCCACAGAGGCGCCAGCTAAGGTCACCAAGATCAAAGTGGGCACCAATGCTGAGTATCCCCCCTTTGAGTTCGTAGATGAAAGTGGCAAGATCGTGGGCTTCGACCCGGACCTGATGGCAGCCATCGCCAAGGCAGGCGGGTTCGAGGTAGAGTGGGTCAACACACGCTGGGATGGCATATTTGTGGCACTGGCCAGTGGCGAGTTTGATGCAGTTATGTCAGCGGCTACTATCACCGATGAGCGCAAGAAGACAGTGGACTTCAGTGACCCGTACTTCAACGCTGGGCAGGTGCTTTCGGTAAAGATTGGTAGCCCCTATAAGAGTCCGGCTGATCTCGCAGGCAAGAAGATTGGCGTGCAGCTGGGCACCACCGGCGATATCTGGGCCACGGAAAACACCAAGGCAGAAGTCGTGCGCTACGATGAAGTCACGCTGGCTTTCCAGGCACTCGCCAACGGCGATGTGGATGGCGTGATCGCCGACGGTCCCACCTCGCTGGACATCATCAAAGCAAACCCGGAGATGAAGATCCAGGTGGTGGGCGAGCCTTTCACCGAAGAATACTACGGAATCGCAGTCAACAAGAAGAAGCCGGAAGTCCTGGCGGCTATCAACGCCGGTCTGAAGGCGGTGAAAGAGTCAGGCGAATACGACAAGATCTACCAGAAGTGGTTCGGCGAGGAGGCAGCTAAGCCAGCAGCTGCTCAGGCGCCCCAAGCTACCGAGGCTGCTAAAGCTGCTGAGGAAGACCCTTGCGCTTACGGTGGTGAGTTCAAGTCCATCGAGGCAGTAGACGATCTGACCGTTAAGTTCACGCTGTGTTATCCAGACGTTGCCTTCCTTGCTAAGGTTGCTTTCAGTGCCTTCAGCATCCATCCCTCCGAGCAGATGGAAGCGGAGAAAGGTGGTGGCAAACTGCTGGAGAAGCCAATCGGCACCGGACCCTATCAGATCGTTGAGTGGAAACGAGGTGAGAACATCACCTTCAAGCGCTTCGAGGACTACTGGGGAGAGAAGGCCAAGACACCTAATCTGATCTTCCGATGGAGTACCGAGTCGGCGCAGCGCACGCTGGAGCTCCAGGCTGGCACGGTGGATGGGATTGACAATCCGGGGCCGGAGGACTTCAAGACCATTCAGGCTGATCCTAACTTGAAGCTCTACCCGCGCGAAGGTTTCAACATCTTCTACATCGGTTTCAACACCGCCTATCCACCCTTCGACAACGAAAAGGTGCGTCAAGCCATTGCTATGGGCATCGACCGCAAGCGCATCGTGGAAAACTTCTATCCACCAGTTGGCTCCGAGGTAGCGGACTATTTCATGCCGTGTTCCATGCCTGGCGGCTGCGAAGGACCGAAGTGGTATGAGTTCAACCCTACCGAGGCGAAGAAACTATTGGCTGAAGCCGGCTACCCCAACGGTTTTGAGACCGAGATTGCATTGCGCGATGTGGTGCGTTCCTACTTGCCCGAACCCAAGATCGTCGCCCAGGACATCCAAGCTCAGCTGAAGGAGAACCTGAACATTACTGCCACGATTGTAGTGATGGAGTCGGGTGCCTTCCTGGATGCTGCGGACAGTGGCACGCTCAAAGGTCTGCACCTGCTCGGCTGGAACGGCGACTATCCTGACCCCACCAACTTCTTAGATTACCACTTTGGTGCCGGCGCATCCAAGCAGTTTGGGCCTGGCTTCCCGGATATCCATGAAGTCTTGAAGAAAGCTTCCCAGCTGAGCGACATCGACGCGCGCATCAAGCTGTACGCCAAGGCAAATGAGCTGTTGCGGCTCCATGTGCCGATGATCCCGGTGGCGCATGGTGGCTCCGCAACGGCGTTCAAGGCCTCGGTCAAGGGTGCCCACGCCAGCCCGTTAGGCAATGAATACTTTGCTGTGATGGAGATCCCGGGCAAGGACACTCTGGTGTGGATGCAGAACGCCGAGCCGATCAGCCTCTACTGCAACGATGAGACCGATGGCGAATCCTTGCGTGCGTGTGAGCAAGTGCTCGAGTCGCTGATGTCCTATGAAGTAGGTGGTATGGCAGTTAAGCCCGGCTTGGCCGAGTCGTATGAGGCGAACAAGGACTTGACCGAGTGGACGTTCAAGCTGCGCAAAGGGGTAAAGTTCCACGACGGTACCACCCTGGATGCCAAGGATGTGGTCACCTCGTTCACGGCTTGGTGGGATGCGGCCAGCCCGCTGCACACTGGCAATACAGGTGCTTTCACGTACTTCTCGTCGCTCTTTGGGGCATTCAAGAACGCGCCTCCAGCGACTGAATAGTAGCCGCTCAGCCCAGTTCACTCCTGCCGGGTTCGGTTTATCCGGCAGGAGTGAAAATTGCGTGCAATCTTCTACCGTGGTGGGAGATTGCACTTTGATGCTCTTGCTCCCCTTCTTGATGTGTTAGGAGACGTGGAAGGGGAGCAAGGTTTTGTAACAGTTGATCCGAGGGTAGTGAACGGAGGCTGTTGATCGCCTGTGATTCGATATATCATAAGCCGCTTGTTAATGGCGGTACCAGTGGTCCTTGGTATTCTGTTTGTCACATTCGCGTTGGCGCGCTTGATCCCGGGTGATCCGTGCCGTGCTATTCTGGGTGAGAAGGCAACTGATGTAGTGTGCGCCGAGTTCATCCGGGAAAAAGGCTTGGATCGGCCTATCCCAGTGCAGTTTGCCCTCTATCTGGGAGAGATCGCCCGGGGTGACTTTGGCACATCCTTCCGTACCAAGCAAGCAGTCACCGAAATGATTGTGGAGCGTCTGCCGCAAACCATTGAGCTCACCATCGCGGCGATGATCTTCGCTAGCTTGTTTGGCGTTCTCCTCGGCATGATCGCCGCGTATTGGGCCAACAGCAAAGTGGACGTGGCGGTCATGATTGGCGCTAACATTGGAGTCTCGATGCCTGTGTTTTGGCTAGGGCTCATGCTGGCTTATGTCTTTGCCTTGTTGCTTAAGGACACACCTTTTTGGTTGCCCCCCTCGGGGCGTCTCACTTCAGGAGTGACTGTTGAAAATCTGACCGTCCTGTGGGGCCTCGCACCTGGGCATACCCTTTACGGCCTTGTGGCGTTTATTTCCAACCTTGTTATCTTGAATGCGTTAATCACAGGGAACTGGGTTGCGTTGGGCGACGCGATTAAACACCTTATCCTCCCAGCTGTCGCTTTGGGCACCATTCCAATGTCCATCATCGCCCGCATGACGCGTTCCAGCCTGCTAGAAGTCTTAGGATTGGACTACATTCGCACTGCACGCGCCAAGGGTTTGCGAGAGTTTCTGGTAATCTTTCGCCATGCTATGGCAAATGCGATGTTGCCGGTTGTCACTGTCATTGGTCTATCGTTGGGCTCATTACTCAGTGGAGCGGTACTGACTGAGACGATATTTGGGCTCTCGGGAGTGGGGCGTATTATGTATGACTCGATCACGGCACGCGACTACGGCGTCGTGCAAGCATTTGTGGTAGTGATTGCGCTGATTTACTTGTTGGCCAATCTCGCGGTGGACTTGTCATACGCCCTGCTCGATCCGCGCATCCGCTTGAGCTAGTTTGGGATCATAGAAATGGCACCTTCCGGATTGTTGATCAGAAAGATGGATGAGATGTTGCCGCGCGGGTCGAGCCTGTGGGCAGATACTTTACGTAACCTCGTACACCGGCGTTCCGCCATCGCGGGTGCTACGATGTTGTTTTTCCTGATTATGACGGCCACCCTCGCCCCATTGATTGCGACACATGATCCGGAGATGGTTCTGCTCGGCGTCGAGAATGTGAAGCGTCGTGCTGCGCCTTGCATCCATTTGTTGGGTTGCCCGCCTGATCAACCACAGCATCTGATGGGCGTGGATGGAAACGTGCGTGACTTCTTCAGTCGCATGGTGTATGGCTCCCGCCTCTCGCTGCAAATCGGCTTTTCTACTGTGTCATTCGCTATCGTGGTAGGAGGCCTGCTGATCGGCGCTGTATCTGGCTACGTGGGCGGATGGGTGGATAATCTGCTTATGCGTCTTATGGACGTCATTCTGGCATTTCCCTATCTGCTGTTGGCGATTGCGATCGTCACTGTGTTGGGGCCTGGTTTGATCAACGCCTTATTAGCAATTGGTATCGTCTCGATCCCGATCTATGCGCGCGTCATGCGCTCCAGTGTCCTTTCCATTAAGGAGATGGATTTTGTGCTGGCGGATCGAGCGATTGGGGTGCCGCCAGCGCGTATCCTCTTCCGACGCATTATGCCCAATGCTTTGACTCCGCTGATTGTGCAAGGCACACTGGGTATTGCTACAGCGATCTTAGATGCAGCTGCTCTCTCTTTCCTGGGACTGGGAGCGCAGCCGCCAACGCCGGAGTGGGGGCTGATGCTAAGTGAGGAGCGCAACCAGCTGTTCAGTGCACCACACCTGGTGTTTTTCCCTGGCTTTGCTATTATGCTCACTGTGCTGTCTTTCAACCTGCTGGGTGATGGTCTCCGCGATGCACTCGATCCACGCTTGCGTCACTAAGAGAGGTGAGTATGAAAATTGGGTCAGGTGTTGAGGTCTTCTGGACATCAGCACACTCTGTGGGTAGAAAGTGCGGGTGGTGCACTTCCTTTGGAAAAGTTGGAGGGGAGAGGTAGTTCTGCCAATGCAATCTGGGGATACCGAATCACTTTACAAAGCGCTGCAACCTGATCTAGGAGCACGCCGGCGTGGTCGCATAGGATTGGCAATTCCTTGGGAGAACATCCCATGGTGGGGCATCATTATCATCATCGTAGGTGTGATTGCAGGCTTCTCGGCTCTGACGAATACACGTTATATTGACGCGCTCTATTTCATTTTTGACTTGCCGTGGAACAAGGCTGTAGTGGGGCGCGGCACGGTGGGTGAGGACGGTCGCTGGGCGGTTACTATACAACCAGGCCTGGCACCAGGCCGTTATACGTTTTACGCCGAGTTCAACGATCAGGAAGGACGCTTTGTAGGACGCAGTGAAGCATACCGTATTATGGTGCCGGAAGGTGCAGCCGTCGAGGATCTGCCGCCGATCACCTCGCCTCCGTCAGATGTGCTCGAAGTGGACACTTCCACACCCACTCTGGCGGGTAGCGCGACAGCCGGCTATGAGGTAGTCCTGTATGATGATTTCAGCGACAACCCTTGGCGTATGCTCGTGCGCATTGCTAACGCTAACGGGGTGCTGCTGACTATCCGCACGACGCTGCTGGCCTATGGGGGAGCGCTGGTGCTGGGTCTGATTTTCGGTGTAATGCGCGTCTCAAACCGCTCACCTAATCTAACCTATCGAGCTGGAAGGCGGTTGGCGATTGGCCTGGTGTTGGCGTTGGTGGCGTTGGCGCTTGTGCCCGCATGGCGTACGCTGCCGTTAGCGGGTGTGTTGGTGTTGGGAGGGCCCATTCTGTTGTTTCTACTGCCAGCGTTGCCTTATACCATTTCGACACTCTACGTCGAGGTGGTTCGTGGCGTGCCCATGTTAGTGATCATCTTGTACATGGGTTTTGCGGTGACGCCGGCTTTGCGCGAGAGCTCCAATAATGTCCTAGATCTGCGCGGTTGGCCCTCGGCGCTGATCGGTTTGGCATTCGGTTATGGGGCCTATCTGGCTGAGGTTTTCCGGGCCGGGATTCAATCCATACCACGTGGGCAGATGGAAGCAGCGCGCTCATTGGGAATGAGCTACATGCAGGCGATGCGGTACATTATCTTGCCCCAAGCAATTCGCGTGGTGCTCCCGCCATTAGGCAACGATTTCATCTCAATGCTCAAAGATTCGTCGCTGATCTCCGTGATCGCATTGCCTGAGGTGTTACAACAGGGCCGGTTGTGGATCTCCCGCAACTTTCGTGCTTTCGAAGGTTTCAACTCAGTAGTGTTGGTGTACTTGGTGATGACCTTGCTTCTATCGCTGATGGTGCGTGCAGTGGAGCGCAAGACAACCTTGCCGGGCAGGTAAGCACTCGGATGGCTGGTGTATGAGAACGGAGTAGGAGAGGAGACAAAGGGCAGAGCGATGGGATCTCAGGAACCTATCATCATTCTTGAGAATGTGCACAAGCGTTTTGGCAATGTCCATGCATTGCGCGGCGTGAGCTTGCAAGTACAGCTGGGTGAGGTGGTGGTCGTGATCGGGCCGAGTGGTTCAGGCAAGTCAACCATGTTGCGCTGCATCAACCATTTAGAGACCATCGACAGCGGGCGGATCATCGTGGATGGTATCTCGCTTGACAGAGCGCAAAACATCAATAAAGTGCGGGCAGAGGTAGGGATGGTTTTCCAGCTCTTCAACTTGTTCCCCCATTTGACAGCTCTTGAGAACATCACTTTAGCCCAGCGAGTGGTGCGTAAGCGCAGCGAGGAACAGGCAGTGGCGATTGCGCGCGAGTTGCTTGAAAAAGTGGGGATTCCTGACAAAGCGAACAGCTATCCTCACCAGCTCTCAGGTGGTCAGCAACAACGGGTGGCAATCGCGCGTGCGTTGGCGATGCAACCCAAGATTATGCTATTCGATGAACCGACCTCTGCCCTCGACCCCGAGATGATTAAAGAGGTGCTGGACGTGATGCTCGATCTAGCCCGCGAGGGGATGACCATGGTGGTAGTGTCTCATGAGATGGGCTTTGCTAGAGCAGCTGCAACTCGTATGATTTTCATGGATGAGGGCCAGATCATTGAACAAGGAACACCTGATGAGATATACTATAGCCCTAAGCACGAACGGACTAAGCTCTTTCTGAGCAAGGTGTTGCACTAGCAACAAGAAGAAGGCAATGGCACTTGTCTACTGCGTCGCCAACCAGAAGGGGGGCGTCGGCAAGACCACGACGGTCGTTAACCTCGGGGATTATTTGACCATACGCGGGTATAACGTATTGATCGTGGATATGGACCCGCAGGCAAATGCGACCTCCAGCCTGGGTTTGCGCTGTGAGGAGAATAAGTCATCAGCCCATCTCTGTCATACCATCTATGAGGTGCTCATCGCTGAGCGGCCCATTGGGAAAGCGATTCGGACAACGCGGCGACCACGACTGCATGTTGTGCCGTCTGCCTCGGCGCTGGCTGGAGCTGAGGTCGAGCTGGTAGGACTACTAGGCCGCGAGATGCGCCTGCGCCGGGCACTAGCTTCTGTTCTGCAGTACTACGATTACGTCCTGATCGACACACCTCCCAGCTTGGGCCTGTTGACCATCAATGCTCTGACGGCAAGCGACGATGGCGTGATCATCCCTGTACAATGTGAGTATCTCGCTTTAGAGGGATTAAGCCGGCTGCTGCAAACGATCAACTTGGTGCGTCAGCACCTCAATCCACGTCTCAAAGTTTCCGGTGTGGTGCTGACCATGTACGATGGACGCACGCGATTGTCTCAGGAAGTGGTTCAGGAAGTGAGGAAGTTCTTCCAGTCGCATGAAGTGTTTCAAACCATTGTGCCCCGCAATGTGCGCCTAAGCGAGGCGCCTAGCTTCGGCGAGACGATTTTTACCTATTCGCCTGAGTCGGCTGGTGCGATGGCGTATGCAGCGCTGGCCGAGGAGTTTCTGGCACGTGGAAAACACCTGGTTCGTGAGCGAGGAACACTATGAGTAAACCGCGCAGGGTACTAGGACGCGGCCTGGATGCCCTGATCCCAACAGCTGATCTCGAGACGCCTAGAGCACAGGTGGCAGGCGTAGTCGAGATACCCCTGGCACAGCTCAGGCCTAATCCACTACAACCGCGCCAACATCTCAGCTCAGAGGCGCTGGAGGAACTTGCTGCCTCCATCCGCGCCCACGGGGTAATTCAACCCCTAGTGATAACAAAGGTGGATGAGGGATACCAGATCATTACAGGTGAACGACGTTGGCGTGCGGCACAGCTGGCCGGGTTGGAAAGTGTGCCCGCCATTGTCAAAGAGACCACACCGCGTGAGATGCTCGAGATCGCGCTGGTGGAGAACATTCAGCGGGCCGACCTAAACCCGTTGGAAGAGGCTAATGCCTATCGACAGTTAATGGATGAATTTGGTCTGACGCAAGAGGAAGTGGCAGAGCAAGTGGGTAAGAGTCGTGTGGCAGTAGCCAACACGGTACGCCTACTCAAGCTGCCGGAGGAAGTAAAGCGTGCATTAGCAGCTGGCGAGATCAGTGAAGGGCACGCGCGTGCTCTGCTAGCATTGCCTACAGCAGAGCAGCAGGTGCAAGTGTTGGTCGCTATTCAGCGTGGCGGCTTGACCGTGCGTCAGACCGAGGCATTAGTGCGTGCGCTACTGACTGCGCCAACCGAGGACTTTCCTTCTTCTGCAGAGCCTCGGCTGTCCCCCCAGGATCGCTGGGTGATTGAACGCTTTGAAAGTCGCCTGGGTACGCGGGTGGAGCTGCTGCGCCACAAGAAAGGAGGACGCCTTGTGATCCATTTCTACTCTGATGAAGAGTTGCAGGCGATCTACAAGGCAATCTTGGGCGAGTAAGATTGTTCTTCTGTTCAGCTTCTCCGGCGGTTTCAGACCAGAGACTTGCATAACGAGCAAAATGGGATTACAATGATATTGCCTTTAAGTGACCGAAGAGGGCGCGTAGCTCAGCCGGTCAGAGCGCACGGTTCACATCCGTGAGGTCAGAGGTTCGAACCCTCTCGCGCCCATTGCATAGGGTTATGCGCCTTAATCCTCCCTAATGTAGGGTGTGGAGAAACGTTTTGTTGTTCCTGTGGTTTTCCCACGAGCACTACTCCCTTAAAAGGCGAACCCAGACGATGACTCAACCGAGTCGATAGCCACTTTGCTCCTTGCCAATCTCGCTCATCTGACCGGTTACCGTAAAGATAGTACGCTCGCAAATGTTCGTAACCCGATCCGCTGTGCGTTCCAAGTTGTGAGCGACCCAAAGTAGGTGGTTGGCTTGGTCAATGTTTCTCGGGTTGGCCATAATAAGGGTGATTAGCTCCCGATAGACCTGATTATACAGATTGTCCACCTCGTCGTCTTCCGCCGGTATCGCACTTGCTGCTTCAATGTCACGACGTATAAAGGCATCCAGTGCACGATGTAACATCTCGCGCGCTTTGGCCGCCATACGTGGTATGTCTATCAAGGGCTTGATAAGTGGCTCTTCGCCTAGCATCAAGCTAATGTTGGCGATACCCTTGGCGTAGTCCCCCATCCGTTCCAGCTCAGCTGCGATTTCCAGCGTCGAGGCCAGCACCCGCAGGTCGCCAGCAATCGGTTGCTGAGTAGCAATGAGGGTCAGTACTTCGGCTTCAATCTGGAAGCGCTTTTCGTTGATGAGGCGGTCGTTGGCGATCAGCTGGCGGGATTGTTCTAGGTCACGCTTCTTCAGCGCGTCCACCGCATCCGCGATCGCTTGCTCCACCATACTGCCCAGGATGAGCAGCTCATCCTGGAGGCGCTGCATTTCCCGTTCAAAGGTTTGTCTGAGCATCATTGGCCTCATTCCATTTTTTTCAGATTCCCCGGCCGACTGTATGTTTGTCTCGAAGAGACATCGCACAGGGGTATTTTACTACAACCGGGTTATACAAGATAGCTCTTTTTTACTGTGTTTGAGCGTCTATGGGGCCAGTTATCCAAAACGTCCGGTAATGTAATCCTCAGTAGCTTTCTCACGCGGATTGGTAAATATCTGCGCGGTTGCCCCGAACTCAACCAGATAGCCGGCACGATCCTCGTCCATCATAAGAAAGGCGGTGTAATCGGAAATACGTGCTGCCTGCTGCATATTATGGGTAACTACCACAATTGTGTAGTTCTCTGCCAATTGGCGCATCAGCTCCTCGATCTTGAGGGTCGAGATGGGATCAAGCGCTGAGGCAGGTTCATCCATCAGGATGATCTCCGGCTTGATGGCAATTGCCCGCGCGATGCACAGCCGCTGCTGTTGTCCACCAGAGAGGGAGAGACCGCTTTGATGGAGCTTATCTTTCACCTCTTCCCATAGAGCAGCCTGACGCAGCGTTTGTTCCACCAACTCATCCATGTTGCCGCGATATCCGTTGATGCGTGCTCCCCAAGCTATATTTTCGTAGATACTTTTGGGGAAAGGGTTAGGTTTCTGAAATACCATCCCGATGCGTCTTCTGACCTCAACGGCATCCACCCCAGGTGTATAGATGTTGTATCCGCCAAATATGACTTCTCCTTCGACACGAACGCCAGGTATGAGATCGTTCATGCGGTTAAATGTGCGCAATAGGGTGCTCTTGCCGCAACCGGACGGACCAATGAACGCGGTAATCCTGCGCTTGGGAAGTTTTAGACTGATGTCTCTGATGGCACGGAAGTTACCATAATACACGTTCAGATTACGCGTCTCCAGTGCGCAGGTGTCTTCCGAAATGGTCGATATGTCATGAGGGACAGGATGATTCAACGTTAAGGAGGGCGTTTCAAGCTTCAAGCGAATCATATCAACCTCCTACTGTAGCGATTTCGCATCATAATGGCAGTTGCATTGAGGGTTAGCAGCAAAGCTAGCAACACCAGAATAGCTGCCGCGGCAAGATTACGAAATTCTTGTTGAGGGCGTGCTGTCCATTGATAGATCTGTACCGGCAGTGTGGTGAACTTGGAGAAAGGACCATTAGGATCATACACAATGAAGGTTGAGGCACCCACCACCACTAAGGGTGCTGTCTCTCCCATAGCGCGCGAGATGGACAGGATGGTACCAGTGAGGATGCCCGGCAACGCATTGGGGAGCACGTGATGCCAGACCACTTGCCATTTTGTCGCACCCAGTGCATAGCCGGCCTCACGCAAAGAACCAGGCACTGCACGAATTGCTTCTTGTGCGTTCACAATCAATAGTGGCAACACAAGCAATGCCAATGTTAAACCAGCCGACATAATGGTACGCCCATTTGCAGTTGTGGGATCCACGAGCCCTCCGATGAAGGCACCACTTGTCAATGGCTCCAAAGCGCGCACGAAGATCGCTAATCCTAACATACCATAGATGATTGAGGGTACGCCGGCCAGGTTGTTGATGTTGATTTGGATAAGGCGAGTCAGCGGATTGAGAGGTGCATATTCCTCAAGGTAGATTGCTGCACCAACACCCAGCGGGAAGGCGACCAGAATCGTGATGATAATTGTCCACAAGGAACCCAAAATGGCTGTGCGGACACCGGCCACTTCGGGCGCGCTAGATTGAGGTCGACTGAGGAAATTAGGATTTAGCCAGCTTCGGAACTCGAGATGTGCCGAGGGGTATCGTTGTGCCGCCTCGCTCTCTATGCTGCGGCGCCTCAATAGGGAGTCGGTCAGCGACCAGCTTTGTACGATTTTCGGCTGTACGACGCGTTCCAATACCAGGCCCAGCAGTTCCTCGCGCTCGCGCTGTTCAAGTGGTTGTTCCGCTTTCAGACGTCGCAAGACCCCTTTCGACACATACTTCTCTAGGATAGCTACGAGCTGTTCCGTCGAGAGATTCTCAAGGGACACTCCATTCTGCGCCAATGCGCGCGGAGATATCTTGGTTTCAACTGCCACCAGCCCGAATGATTGATCCAGGATGTTGTAGATGAGCGCGCTTAGTGCAACAATGCCTATGATCAAGGAGGCGAGGAAAAGTGCACGCCAGAGACGACCTATGAGATGCCGTACTCTCAGGCTATGCTTTACTTGGGCATCTTCGCCAAACAAAGTTGTTTCCGTTCGGTCAGCAGCATAGGGTTCTGATCCACCTCTCATTCGTACACCTCCCGGAAACGATGCATTATGGCGCGACTGATCAAATTGAGTATCAAGGTCATCAGAAACAAAACTAGTCCGATGGCAAAAAGGCTGTCATAGTCGATCGAGTCATAACTTAGATCGCCACCGCTGATGCGCACGATGTGGCCAGTCATCGTTTCAGCAGCTCTGAAAGGGTTGAAAGTGAAAGCAGGACCAGCCCCTGCTGCGATGGCGACGATCATTGTCTCGCCCACTGCCCGCGATATGGCCAGAATGAATGCCGCGGTGATGCCTGATAAGGCTGCAGGGACGACCACTTGTACCGCTGTCTCCAGACGAGTAGCACCCAGAGCATAGGCTGCCTCCCGCAACGAGCGCGGTACAGCGCTCAGCGCGTCCTCGCTCATCGAGCTCACCAGCGGGAGGATCAAGATCCCCATCACTAAGCCAGCTGAAGCAGTATTGTAGATCTCCACGATGTCTCGACCAAAGATGTAGCGGAGCAAAGGGGTCATAAAGGTGAGCGCAAAATATCCATATACCACGGTCGGGATGCCCGCCAGAATCTCGAGAATGGGTTTGAGCACATTGCGCACCCCACTTGAAGCATATTCACTCAGGTAAATTGCCGACGCTAGCCCCAATGGTAGTGCGACCATCATAGCAAATGTGGTGGTCATCATAGTGGCATTCACTAAGGGCCAGATACCAAACTCTCCTACTGCTGGTATCCAGCTGGTAGTAGTGAGGAATTCTAGAAGATCCACTTCGGGTGACCTGAAGAACAACCACGATTCAGTTCCCAGTACGTATACGATGCCAATCGTGGTTAGAATGGAGACTGCACCACAGGCAAAGAGAAATGTCTGGATGAGGACCTCAAGTGGGCGACGTTTCTTACGCAATTCAGGTGGCGCAGTAGTGCGGCGCACTAGAGCCCTGGCAGAAGTAGCAGTTGCCAATGGAAATCCCCCCTCTCTGTTTTTACGTATTCTGAGATAGGTAGGGGAGGGGTGGCCGTCCCCTCCCCTTTTTTCGATCGATATCCGCTCTCAGTGAGTTTACCTCACTGACCCATTGCATCGAGCCATGCAAGTCTAGATTGGTTGAGCGTCTCAGCTCCTAGCGGGAAGTAACCGACACTCTTGATCTCCTCATTGACATAGGTGAGGTAGAAGTTTATGAAAGCTGCTACCTGTGGCTTTTCGGTCATAATCCTGCCGGTTGAGTACAGGAAGAGCGGACGTGCTAACGGATACTCGCCAGCCTCCACGGTTACTTCATCTGGCGCGATGCCATTGATGGAGAGCACGTTTAGCTTGTCAGTGTTTTCCTGATAGTAGGCGTATCCGAAGTAGCCGATGGCATATTTGCTGCCCATAACGCCCTGCACAAGCACATTATCGTCCTCGCTAAGCTGCAGGTTAGCTGCTTTTAGGATACGCTCTTTGCCTGCATCCTTGCCATATGTGGCATTCATCACGTACTCTACGAAGAAGTCGAATGTGCCGCTATCAGTGCCTGGGCTGAACCGCTTAATATCCTCGTTGGGCCAGCTCGGGTCGACTTCCGACCATTTTTGTACCTCGTCCGAGAAGATCTTGGCGAGCTGCTCCAGCGTGAGGTTGGTCAGGAAATCATTCTCTTTGCTCACAACTACAGCCAAACCATCAGTACCAACACGGAACTCAACTGGCTCGCGACCTATAGCGCGGCAGCTCTCCACCTCGCTATGTTTGATCGGGCGGCTAGCGTTTGCGATATCGGTTTCGCCGGACTTGCAGAAGCGCTCGAAGCCAGCACCACTGCCGATGCTGTCAATCGTGATGCTACCTTGATATCCTTCATCCTTAAAACGCTCGGCCATACGCTCGGACAGTGGAAAGACTGTGGAGCTACCCGCACTAATAATATCGCCTGTGACAGTCAACGGGTCAACCTCAGGCAAAGTCACACCCTTTGCCATAAGCTCGGCATATCGTTTGGCTTTTTCGGCTGGAGGGAGGTAGATGACCCAACCCGGTTCCAGGCTGTTAGCATCGCTGATGGGGCTGATGTTCTTGTCCAGCCGTGCCATACGGTTGTTATAGTAAACGATCGCGGTGTACAACATTTTGTCGCCATACTGCTTCTCAGCGATCATCGCCAGGGTGTCCCCCGCCTGCACGGTGTACTGGGTACCCTCTTCTTGGAATGGAGGAGCAGCAATGCCCGCGGTCGGCAACAATGCCAAGAGCGTTATGACTGTGACAGCAAGAACGAACAGTTTACTCATCTCGTTATCTCTCCTCTAGCTCTTCTAGATATTGGTTTGGTATTGCCGTTGCCACAGCAATCCACTCACTACTTTACTATGTTGCGTTTAATAACCCTTCAATTAAATGTTAAGCAAATGTTAATAGTATGTTAATGGTAGGTTAGTTCACCGAGGGATGAAGCGGGACACAGCAAACACTGGTAGATTGAGTATAGAATCTCATAGGCTCAGGCAAAGCCATTTTGGGCAGACAGGGCGAGCTAGGCAATATTCTCGGCAGGGAGAAGAGTGAAGAAAAAGGTGCTACCACTTCCTTCAACGGACTCGGCCCAAATGCGTCCGCCATGCGACTGAACAATGTGACGTGCGATCGCTAGGCCCAAACCAGTGCCTCCGCCACTCCGTGCGCGGTCAGCCTTGTAAAAGCGCTCGAAGATACGGGGCAGGTCCTCATTGGAGATGCCCACCCCAGTATCTTGCACTGCCAAGAGCACTTCGTTGTCGTGCCATTCTGCCCACAGGGTTATCTTCCCACCCTTCGGGGTAAACTTGATTGCATTGTGCACCAAGTTGCCTACCACCTGTCGTGCCCGCTCCGCATCAGCCAACACTGCCGGCAGGTCATCCGGCAGATGCACGGTCAATTCCAAGCCAGCTCGTTCGGCCTGTGCACGCAATCTCTCAACTGCTGGCAAGACAATATCGGCTAACTTGGTAGGAGCAAGCCGTATGGGCACTCGGCCGGATTCGGTGCGGGACAGCTCCAGCAGCTCTTCTACAATTTGTGTCATCGTGTCCACTTCGGCCTCTATGCGGTCCAGAAATCGTCTTGCTGCTGGAGGATCATCCAAAGCACCATCTCGCAGGGTATCCACGAGAGCCTTGAGGGAGGCCAACGGCGTGCGCAGCTCATGCGATACATTGCTGATGAAATCACGTCGCACAGTCTGCAGGTGGCGCAGATGGGTCACATCTTGCAAGACAACCAAACAATGTATCCTTTCCTTTCGTTGTAGGGGTATGAGAGAAGCGCGCAGCGCGATGCCCCTTTGGTCAATCTCTACACCAAGTGTACTTTCCGTAGCGCGTCCGCGACAACTGCGCTCATGCTCAATCAGTGTGTGATCACGTACCACTTGAGCGAAAGTCTTGCCGAGGGCATCCGTGATTTCTGTGTCGAACATATGTGCAGCAGCCCGATTGAGGAACTCTATGCATCCTTCTTCGTTCACGAGGATTACACCCTCTGAAATATGCTCTAACACAGCAGCTCGATCGACACACTGTTGTGCCGCGACTTGCAACTGGTGCTGCAGATGTTCCGCCGCTTTGTTGAAAGCATCCACATATTGTTCCACACCACTGTGTCTTTCCGGCAGCAGTCGTGCCTCCCCATCTCCTCCAGCTAGGCGCTGCATCACACGTGCCACGCGCTGCATCAGATACACATGTTGGCGGGAGATCAATATCGCCATAGTAACTATGCAAAGGACCTGGATCAGGGTGACCAGCGCGACCGCAAGACGCAAATGAGAGGGTGCCACCGCTGCAATGCCTGCCATCATTATGAGCACCACTGCTATGAAGGGCAACACATAGCGCCACACAACTGGGGTGAACATATCTATCCCTCGAAACGGTAGCCGATGCCACGCACGGTCACAATGCGTTCTGGGTGAGATGGATCTGCTTCAATCTTCTCACGCAGCCATCGCACATGAACGTCCACCGTACGAGTCCCTCCACTATAATCCCATCCCCACACACGTTCCAGGATCAGGTCGCGTGAGAGCACGATGCCTCGGTGACGAGCGAGAAAAACTAACAAGTCAAATTCCTTGGGCTTGAGACGTATAGGCAGCTGGTTACGCAGCACTTCACGACGCGCAAGGTCGATCACCAGATCATCGAAGGTGAGAGTTTGAGCTCTCGGGATTGACGAAGGTGCGGCGAGCTCTTCTGCGCCCCGGCTGCTTATTTCCTCGCGAATCAGGCGCACACGACGCAAGAGCGCTTTGACCCGTGCCAGCAGCTCTCGCATACTAAACGGTTTGGTCATGTAATCGTCTGCACCCACTTCCAGACCGACGATCTTGTCGACCTCATCGGCACGTGCCGTCAGCATCAAGACAGGCACGTTCATCTCCTGGCGCAGGATCCGACATACTTCGAGACCGTCCAGGCCAGGCAACATAAGATCCAGGATAATTACGTCGGGTTGCTGGGCACGTGCCAACTGCAGAGCTTGGTGACCGTTGGTGGCAGTGAGGACAGCATAGCCCTGACGCGTCAGGTTGTACTCCAGCGTTTCCAACAGCACTGGCTCGTCCTCAACAACTAGTACCTTGGGTTTTTCTGCTTCTGCTGTCGACTTGACTGCTGGGTCGTTACCTAGCATCTGAACATACTCTCAAAGTTGAGACTTAAGTTGCTCCGCCACACGGCGTGTGATACCAGGCAGTGCGGTTAGTTCTTCCAGGCTGGCCTGGCGGATAGCTTCCAAGGAGCCGAAACGTTCTAGCAGTATCTTTCTACGGCGTGGACCAATGCCTGGTATCTGGTCCAATTGAGACACAATTCCCTGGCGGGTGCGCAAATGTTGGTGATATGAGAGCGCAAAACGATGTGCTTCGTCACGAATGCGTTGCACAAGGAACAGTGCGGGAGAATTGCGTGGCAGAACAAGGGGTTCCGACTGGCCGGGCAGGAACAGCTCTTCTTCGCGCTTCGCAAGCCCCACTATGGGCACAGCATCGCGCAACTCGAATTCGTCCAGGACAGCTAACGCTGCATTCAGCTGACCCTTGCCTCCATCCACAATGATCAAATCGGGCAAAATGTTCCAGCTTGTTTGACTCTTACGGCGTGTGCCGGGCTCAGGTTGTCCTTCATAGGCACTGTCCTGCAGGCGTCGGAAACGTCGTCGCAATACTTCTTGCATGCTAGCAAAATCGTCTTGACCGGGAACGTTTTGAATTCTGAAGCGGCGATAATCGCTTTTGTGGGGTGTACCCTTAATAAAAACTACCATACTGGCCACAGTGTAAACACCTTGGAGGGTGCTAACATCGTAGCACTCGATGCGCAGCGGCGGAGCGGGCAGGTTGAGCGCCTGTTGCAGCTCTGCCAATGCCTCGTTCTGCTTGCCTTCATCAGCTTGCCACTGGTCACGCAGGTGGCGCAAGGTTTCGCTAGCGTTTTCGGTAGCAATCTTGATCAGCTCGAGTTTCGGTCCACGTCGCGGTACCTTCACCACCACATCCGCGCCGCGCTTGCTGCGCAGCCATTCGCGCACGATCATAACTTCGTCTATCTCGTGGGGCAGCAGGATCTCGGGTGGCACCTGGCTCACGGTGTCGTAGAACTGTTTCACGAAGCTGGCCAAAATGGTTTCCTCAGCCTCCTCGGCAGCGCCGTCCAACACAAAGTACTCGCGTCCGATTAGCCGTCCACCACGAATGAAAAATACCTGCACACATGTATCTCCATTCTGGCGAGCAAATGCGATTACGTCATGGTCGGCTAGCGCTGAGCTGACTACGGTCTGCTTCTGCGCAATATGTTCTATGGCAGCGATTTGGTCGCGCAAGGTTGCCGCCTTCTCAAAATCTAAGGCCTCTGCGGCCGCCTGCATCTGGTTGCGCAGCTTCTCCAGTACAGCGTCCACACGACCGGACAAAAAATCGCACAGACCCTCGATAATGGCACGATATTCCTCTTGGCTCACAGCTCCAATACACGGCCCGGCACAACGCCCAATGTGATAATAAAGACAAGGACGCTCATCCTTGCCTGTGATGGTGCGCGTGCAGGTAAGATAGGGAAAGATTTTACGTACCAAGTCAAGTGTCTGATAAGCAGCAGAGGCCATCGTGTACGGACCGAAATAACGAGCGCCATCTTGCGCTATATGGCGAGTGGTCGTAACTCGCGGAAAAGGATCCTGCCAGTGCACCTTGATATAGGGATAACGTTTGTCATCTTTTAGGCGCACATTAAAACGAGGTTGGTGCTGCTTGATGAGGGTGTTCTCCAGCAGGAGTGCTTCCAGCTCGCTGCGCGAGACAATAAATTCCACATCAGCGACCTCGGCAACCAGGCGGCGAATTTTGGGTGTGTGCTGTGCAGAGTCGTGGAAGTAAGAACGCACACGCGCACGCAAGTTGACCGCCTTGCCGACGTAGATCACCTTTTCCAGAGCGTTCTTGAAGATATAGACACCTGGTTTGGGTGGCAGGCTCTTGAGTTTGGCTTCCAGTTCGTCTCGTGTCATACTTCCCTCGGCCTTAATTGCACAGGTCGTGGTAAACCGCGCACATAGCCCCATACAAGGCCGGTGCCGGCATCTGCGCGAATGACTGCCATGGTTATCAGAGCCAAGCTGATCTCAGGCGAATAGGCCAAGTAGACAGGCGACCAGCACGGACGAAACTTTTCTTTGAAGGAACGCGACCCCTTATGTCGATTAACTCGAGCGATATGTTCGCGCAAGTAGTGAAGTGCCCAACTATCTTGTGTTTCCTCAAACGCTTCCTTCTCGTGATCGAGGGCCACCATCCCCAAGTTAAAGCACTGATAGCCGGCACCTTGCGCCCACTGCACCATGTGAACGAACAGATACTCCAACAATCCACCAGGCACATCGTGGCGATGGCGTACCATGTCCACCCCCACTTCGGCGCGCTCGCATCCTGTCACCAAGTTAGCGAAAGCAATCACGAATCCCTCACGGGCACGCACGACCGCTGCCGGCGTGTTACGCAAGTACTTTTCATCAAACCATCCTAGCGAGAAGCTCTTCTCACTACTCTGGACGGTCATCAACCATTCGTCGCTCACGGCAGCCAGTTCCTGCACAACATTTCGGGGCAGGGGCGGATCAACCACTTCGAATCGGTAGCCTAAGCTAGCAAGACGGTTCAGTGGCAGGTGCAGCATACTATCGGTGTCTGATTCAAGATCGAAGCTGGACAGGTCGACAAGGGCTTCTTGAGCAACAGGCAATAGATGCAATGCGGCAGCACGGTAATGCTCGAGAAAGACAGGGCGCACGAGGTAGAAAGCGGGATACCAGTTGTTGGATGTGCACCATGTGCGGAACGCGCGCACCGCTTCTGCTACGTTTTCAGATGGCCCAATTGGATCGCCCAATGCCAGCGCTACACGTCCTTTGACGACATAGGGGACTGTTGTTCCATCAAAGTCGAAGAAGTAGGACTTGTCATCCAACAATGCCAATTGTGCTAGAGGTGTGCGCCCGTACGCATGAACCATTTTGGCGGCGCGCCTGCGCTCAGCAGGTGTGGCGGGAGGAGTTACAAACAATGGGCGCACAATCACAAGCAATGTGTACGACAAAACTGTTACACCGACTAGGCGTACAGAGGAGACAAAGTATTCAGCGAAGCTCGTGTTAGGCAGAAGGCCAGCGGCTCCCCTCAGCGAACCCAGCGTCATCAGCGTCTGCCACAGTGCCGTGTCCAGCCCAAGGTCCACATTAAAAAAGTCCTGCTCTAAGTAGAAGTAACCTAAGGTCCCATACGTGAGCGTGTACAGGATAGCGACACCCAGAGTAACAATACCCTGTTTGAACGTGGGGGGCTGCAATCTAGCGTGGAAATGGGGATACAGGAAAAACAACCATACCGCTAGTACGCCTGCAGCTATGGCCTCCTCGTAATTCAATCCTTTGAGTAAATGACAGACGATCGACGCATCCAGAGTCACCGAGGTAAGAAACCAAGCCAAACGCTTGCGGTGCCACAATCCCCACGCCAGCAACAGCAGGGCAAAACCGGCCAGCGCGACCAAGAGGTGTCCGCCGTACGTAACACCCAATGGTGAGAACTGGGCTACTAATAATAGCCGTGCAACCCCCGGGGGAGTAAACGCGGACACCATATTGACCAGGCCCATTAACGCGGTTAGCAACGCAACGGCGCGCACACTGCTGACTTCCGCGCGCGAGTACTCCTCGGCACCAAATGATTTTACGCGGCGCAGCAGGAAGAAACCAATAAAGAGCGGCAACCAGAGTGACAACCCCCGAAAGGCCAATGTGACCACGGCGGCTTTCTCTGTGGCAACCCCCAGGGAGTTATACACCAAGACCATAGCGCCTTCCATTACACCAATGCCCATTGGGGTGGGCGAGACGACCAGAAACAACTCGCCTACCGCAAAACCGGCAACCAATGGACCGAACTGGATCGGTTCCTGGAAAGCGCGAAAGAGAGCGTACAAACTGGCCAGGTTGACCAAGTGTGCCGCAAGTGCTACTGCCAGCGTGCGCACCACTCGTTGTGGATAGGTTACCATAGCCAGGGAGGCATCAATTGCCTCGTTGGCGGTCTTATCTGCCCAATCGCCAGCCAGCCACGCAGGACGCCGCAAGCGCTGTGCCAGATTGTTGACAATGTGTTGCACCCAGTGCAGGAAACGACGCAGCTGATCGGGTTGCCATACACCCATCAACAGCAACCCTGTCAGAGAAGCGATGAAAAACAGCAAAACAGCGGTGCCAAGGATGTGGTAAAACTGCAATGAATGTTGACCGAAGAGATATAGGAGGCCAATCGCGAGCACTACAATGAACGAGCTGAAGTCGGCCAACAGCACTAACACAGTTCCGGCTGCTGCGCGCACCGGTGATTGTCCACGGCGCGCAGCATCGTCAGCGAAGAGCGCAGCTGTGCTGGCCCCGCCGCTAGGTGCCACCACAGTCAAAAACCACGAGCTCAACAATACTGGGATTAGCTCGCCAACCCGACTCTCCACCTCAACCGTGTGGAAAGCGGCCTGATAAAGGGCAGCATAAACAACGAAGAAAAGGGCCTGGAGCAGGGCAGCAGCCAATACCCACTCCCACTGACCCTGCGTTAGAATGTCAAGCAGTTTCTGAATCTCTGTGAACCGGGTGATCACCAGCCAAACGAAAGCGATGATCAACACCCAGAGGATCCAACGACGTCTCATTCTCTGTCCGTTACGTCGTCACGCTCCGCACCAGGTAGCTCGGTGAAAAGGACAGAATTCTTGCCACCGTAGGGATTAGGCTCGTAAGCGTCTGCTTCTGGATCATTCATCCAGCGTTCACCATCACACAGGTAGCGGAACTCATAACGTCGGCCCGGCTCCAAATCCAACTCGATATACCATTCCCCATTGCTATTACGTTGCATAGGATGAGCAGTAGTATCCCAGCCGTTGAAATCGCCTACTAAATGGATACGATCGGCCCAAATGCTATGCGGCAACCTGAACTGCACCCTTACGATAATCCCCTGATCGATAGGTATCCACGTCTTACGGATCACAGTGTTCCCCCCAAATCATTGAAACCCACCACTCGTCGGCGCCAGCCCGCGTTCCGCTCGGATCTTCTCTTCGTATCCACTGGCACGATAGGCAGACAGCGGATCAGGTGGAACACCCATTTCCTCACGCACCTTCTCCAATAGAGGGCGAACATCGGTCCGATACGCTGCGGTGAGAATGCGATGTGCCTCCAAGACGTCCCCAGCTGCTTGTGCCTCGGCCAGCTGAGCACGCGGCACCAGTAAGGCACATGCGTATGCTTCCTGGCAGTTCAATACCGAGTAGATCATAGCCATCACTTTGCCCTCAATATTGTGGGATTGATCAATCATATAAGCCACGTTCTGGGCTGTGGAACGCGCCGGCTCGGCATCTCCCTGTGCGGCATTGGTCAGCTCATAGTATATGAGGAAGAGCTCATAAGGATTCACACTGCCCACGATCAAGTCATCGTCGGCATATTTGCGATTGTTGAAGTGAAAGCCACCTAGCTTCCCTTCGTCCAACAAGAATGCCACAATCTGTTCGATGTTCACACCTTGCGCATGGTGTCCTAGATCCATCAATACTTGTGCCTGTGGTCCCAGCTTGAGACACATCGCGTAGGAAGTGCCCCAATCCGGGATATCGGTGCTGTAGAAGTAGGGCTCAAAAAGCTTGTACTCGAGTAACATGCGGCTGCCAGTCGGCAAGTTTCGGTAAACGATGGGCAACAGCTCCTCATAACGGCGCTTGCGCCCACGCAGGTCGTCTTGTCCGGCGTAGTTGGTCCCATCAGCGAACCAGAGGCTTAGTATAGTGCTTCCTACTTGGGTCATAATCTCGCAGCATTCCAGGATGTGATCAAGTGCGTGTTGCCGCACGGCAGGATCGGGATTCCCAAGAGAGCCCAGACGATAGGAGTCGTCCTGAAAGAGATTAGGGTTCACTGCTCCAATGCGCAGCCCGCGCTCCTCAGCGTACTGGCGCATAGCACGATAATCACCGTCTTCTGGCTTATCCCACGGGATATGGATTGCCACAGACGGCGCGATACCTGTCATCTTATGCACCATTGCCGCGTCGTCAATCTTCTGGCGTGTGGTGACAGCAGCGCCCTCCCAGGCAAAAGCTTTGAAACGCGTGCCACTATTAGCGTATCCCCAGCTAGGTGTTTCGATATGTTGTTTCTTCAGTGCCTCTTCTACAGCTTGGACGTCGATACCTTGCTTCGTCAGCTGTTGTGCCAGAATTTCATACGCCGCGCGCAGGGTGCTCATAAAAAGATGCTCCTTTCTCATTACGACCGAGTGATCATCTTCTCTAGATTATAGAGTTGGCGCAAAGACGTAGAGTACCTCGATTCCGCCACCATCAAGGTTGCATCTTACACGTGGTGCGGGGCGGAGTCAAACCATTTTGCAGTTTTCGTATCTTTTCTGCAAAGCTTTGGAACGAGCATCCTATGTCGAACTGCTATCTTGTGACAGCAGGACGAACTCAGGGGCAGCAAACGAGAGGAGCTTACCAAGGCCAGAGTGCGAAAACCTTGGTGTTCTTAGGGCACTTTACCGCTCATAATGAGGCAACGCCGAAGGACTGGATTGCTTCAGCAGCTCTGCAGCGAGCTGGGCGCCTCGTTCCAGCGCCTCTTGATTGGGGAGCACCGTTGCACGACGTGGAGCCGGTATATGCCTGTCCACGGTCTCTATCAATGCCTCCACTGGCAACATCCCTGTCACGGCAGCCAATGCACCTACTGTCACTGCGTTGGCAACTCGTGTATCGCTAATCTCTGCCGCAATCGCGTTTGCTGGCACTGCAACGTATTGAATGTCAGTACGTTCGGGAATCTCAAAAATGAGTGAGGAGTTATAGACAAGCACCCCTCCCGGCTTTACCAGAGGTTCATACTTGCGGAACGAGGGTATGTTCAGCGCAATTGCCGCATCTGGATGAAGCACAACTGGTGAACCGATCTCTTCGTCGCCGATCACCACCGTGGCACTGGCTGTCCCACCACGCATCTCGGGGCCGTAGCTAGGATACCAAGTGACATAAAGATCTCTGTCCATAGCTGCATAAGCCAGCATCAGGCCTGCGAAGAGAACCCCTTGCCCTCCAAACCCTGCGATGATCACGGATACTTGCATAGAAGCACGCTCACCTTCATCTCTTCGTTTTTAAGCGCTGCACTGCTTCGGACACCTTGATCTCGCCCAAGGGATAATAGGCTACCATAGTATCCTTAATCCACTGGAGGGCTCCCTGTGGCGAAAGTCCCCAGTTGGTCGGGCAGGCAGAAAGAAACTCCACCATAGTGAAGCCAGCTTCAGCCATCTGGGCACGCAGTGCCAAACGAATAGCATTGCGTGCATCGCGAATAGTGCGTGCGTCATAAGTGGAGCAGCGTGCCACATAGGCACTGCCCGGCAGACCTGCGATCAACTCAGCCATACGTGTTGGCATGCCCATCGTCTCCACATCGCGTCCCTCAGGTGTGGTAGTGGTCACCTGACCGGCCAGAGTGGTAGGTGCCATTTGGCCACCGGTCATACCGTAATTGGCATTGTTAACGAAGAACGCAGTGATATTCTCACCGCGCATTGCTGCCCATACCACTTCAGACATACCGATCGCAGCCATGTCCCCGTCGCCCTGGTAGGTAATTACGACGCGGTCGGGAAGCATACGCTTGATGCCAATCGCCACGGCAGGAGCACGGCCATGTGGCGCCACTACGCCATCCAACACCAAATAGCGGTAAAAGAAAACGGAACAACCAACTGGTGATACGCTGATTGTATTTTCCTGGATCCCCAGCTCGTCGATCACTTCGGCGATGAGCTTGTTGATCAAGCCGTGAGTGCAACCCGGGCAATAGTTAGTTGTCTCCTCGGTCAGAGCACGTGGCCGAGCGTAAACCAGCTGCTCTTGTACGTTTACCACTGCAATCTGTTCGTCCACTTCAATCCTCTTTGCTTAACTCCACAATTCGTTCCAGTATCTCCTCGGGCACAGGAACACTGCCGCCAGGGCGGCCATGGAAATATACCGGTGCCTGTCCGCATACAGCCATGCGCACATCATCCACCATTTGTCCCGTGTTCATCTCCACCACTAACACAGCTCGGGCGTGTGCGGCTGCCTGCTCAATAGGTTTGTAGGGGAATGGCCACAGGGTAATGGGTCGGATCAAACCAACACGTATTCCGTGTGCACGTGCTTCGCGAACTGCTGTCTTTGCAATGCGTCCCACGCTGCCGAAAGCGACCACCAGTATCTCAGCATCGTCGACGAGCCAAGTCTCACAGCGCACCTCAGTCTGGCGGATGCGTTGTAGCTTGGCCTGTAGGCGCCAGTTCATGGCTTCCAGCGTTTCCGCTTCAAGGCCGAAAGCGGCGATGCTGTTAGGAGGGCGTCCACGCGCACCAGTAAGTGCCCACGGTGGACGCGTCCGCGAACGCTCGCGCATCGGTGGTAACTGCGCTGGCTCCATCATCTGACCGATCAAGCCGTCTCCTGCCAAGATGGCAACAGTGCGATACTTGTCAGCTAGATCAAACGCCAGCACTGTCAGGTCAATCGCTTCCTGAACCGTTGCAGGAGCCAGCACGATGCAACGGTAATCGCCATGACCGCCACCGCGTGTAAGCTGATTGTAGTCTGCCTGAGATGGCTGAATGTTTCCAAGGCCTGGGCCGCCGCGCATAATATCCACCACGACTGCAGGCACATCCGACAACGCGATGTAGGAAAGCCCTTCTTGCATCAAGCTGATGCCCGGTCCAGAGGACGAGGTCATTGCCCAAGCACCTGTGCACGCGGCGCCGTACACCATATTAATAGCGGCAATCTCACTTTCCGCCTGTAGGAAGACACGCCCTAATTCCGGCATCCGTCGTGACATATGTTCCAAGAGCTCGGTCTGCGGTGTGATAGGATAACCGAAGTAGGCATCCACGCCGGCGCGTAGTGCTGCCTCAGCAATCGCTATGTTACCTTTCAGGAGTTCCTTTGCCACTGTTCGCTACTCGTGCTCTCTTGCGGGATGGAATATTTTTGTGGATGCCCGTACGATGTCAGTACTTTTACGTCGGCACAAAAGTGACACCGGAGAGTTTGTACGCACACCGCTCATGCCGGCCCTGTCACCACTAGCACCACTTCTTCAGCGGCCGAGCCCTCTTGTGACTTGACCTTGACTTCACGGAATACCTCGATTGCAGCATCCGGACACATAATGGCACACAGCGCGCATCCAGTGCAACGCTGTTGTGGATCAACCAGCTCCGCTGGCCGATATCCTCTGCTATTGAAGGAATTTGCCATCCGGATGAGATTGGAGGGACAGACAGTGGTACACAGCTGACACCCTTTGCACGCCTCCAGATTAATGACAATCCGACCTCTAGCCATTTTGTTTCACCAGTCTCCTAATCGGTCTCTAGGCTCAGCACTATCCAATCTACATGGAATAACCCTCAAGTACCCCGAAAGCAACGTCAATGGGACCGGAGATAGACCTTTCCCTTCTTGGCTCCCATACATTTCATTCAGTTTTCACTCTAGCATACCTGGAGTACATTGGCAAAGATTGCACATATGCGAATATCCCTTTGACCCTTCTTTGCTCCACAGTTATAATGGCTGTAGAGAGTACTGAAGAGGATTTGACCTTGGCCATGCGAATTCCGGATACGTATGAAAGCATCTTCATAAAAGCGCGCGTCCACAGTGCGGAGGGCGAACTTGAGGAGGCAGCGCTGGAGTACAAGCGCCTTAGTGATCGTCTTGCCAATCTGAAACCGGAACTGTGGAAACGACGCCCCCAATTACGTGATATGTATTATGCAAGTTTAGCTGAACAAGCGCGCATCCATCACGTTTTGGGCAATCTTGAACAATCTCTAGCGTTGTACCGTCAGTTGGACGAGTCAGGAGCTCCTGGCAAGACGCTATGGCGTCGAGAAGCTGCCCGTGTGCTTATTGATATGGGACATGTGGAACAGGGATTAGATGAGCTACGCGCCGAAGCAGTTACCACGCCGGGCAATCACGAAAATTGGTTAGTCATAGGTCTCGAATGCAAAGCTCTAGGACGGTGGGAGGAAGCTGAGGAGAATCTTAAGCGTGCGGTGAGAAATGCCCTGACTTCGGAAAGTAAGCAAGAAAGCTATCTTGCCCTGTTTGATCTTTATCGTTCCCAAGGCCGTATCGAGGATGCTATCACTGTTTGGGCTCAGGCGTGGGAGGATGAAACAGAACCGAGTGACACCTTCCCTGTCTATCAGATGCTGATTGAGAGTGGGCAGCTGGAGCGAGCGCGCGAGTATCTGGAGCGTGAAACCAACCCTCTACGTAGAGGTTTCTACCAAGGTTTGTGCGAGGCCCGGCAGGGCAGAGCTCGAGAGGCCGAACGCCGCTGGAAAAAAGTCGCTGAGATGAAACCTTTCGAGTTCGAAGATGGGCACGAGGAGTGGGCCGAGGCAGCTCTGCGGACGAATTCACCTCCTGAAGAGGTGATCAGGGTCCTAGAGAAGAGTGCCAATGCGAAGCGGCTTACACCCCGAGGAATAGTATTGCTTGCTGCTGCGGAGGCACGCCTTGGGCATGCGAATCATGTGGAGAAGATCCTTAAGCGGGCGTGTTTGATGAAACGCGGAGGTCGACCGCGACGAGAAAGACTCTCTGCAGAAGAATGGTCACTGTTCAGCGAACTGGTAGCTGAGCCTGGAGCCAGTCAGGAATTCAAGAACTTTTTCGATGGAGGTTCCTGAGGTAGCAGCTGATCAAGGCACCATTTCACCTGTATTCTCGCCCATGGGCCTATGCCGATCATAACCCTGACCACTGATTTTGGAATGTCCGATGCCTATGTAGGGGTTATGAAGGGTGTGATCCTGACGATCGCCCCACACGTGACCCTAGTGGACATTTCTCATGAGGTGCCGGCCCAAGATGTGCTGACCGCTTCCTTCCTGCTATATCAGGCAGAGCTTTACTTTCCCCCTGATACCATCCACATAGCAGTGGTCGACCCTGGAGTCGGTAGCGAACGACGTGCGCTGGCCGCACGCACGAATACAGGAATTTTCTTGGCACCGGACAATGGGGTGCTCACCTGTGTATTGATGCACTCTGCCAATTGGGAAGCATACAGCATCACCAATGCGGAATATTGGCTGCCAGTGGTTAGTGCTACGTTTCACGGCCGTGACATATTCGCACCGGTTGGCGCACACTTGGCCAGAGGACTGCCCATCTCCTATCTAGGAAAACCGGTTGACGACCCAGTGCTTTTGACACTTCCGGTCCCTGATTTCAAGGCATCTGGCGAAATTATTGCCCATGTGTTCCATATAGATCGCTTTGGAAACCTTGTTCTGGACATTAAAGCAGAGCAGCTCCCCGAAATACCCGTGTTTGAGCTCGCAGGGCACAGAATAGAGGGTCTGCGACGCACCTATGCCGATGGTGTGCCAGATGCATTGATCGCGTATGTAGGTAGCACACGTCATCATGTCGAGATTGCTCTGCCTGGGGGAGATGCAGCTCGTGTCACAGGCGCCCAGATTGGGACGCCAGTATCCATTCACAACGGTGAAGTGACCAAGACGAAATGGACGAATTCGTAATCGAGGGTGGATATCCTCTAAAGGGTACCATTGTTCCCGGTGGCAATAAGAATGCCACTTTCCCGTTGATCTCTGCGGCTCTGCTTACAGATGAACCTGTTGTCCTGCACAACTTGCCCGACATCGGGGACGTGCGCGTTATGCTGACCATTATGCGCGATCTGGGGGTCGAAGTCGAATCTCACGACAGCCATACTGTCACTTTGCGCGCTTCACGGGTGCACAAGGTCAAACCCGATCCAGCACTATTTGGTCAGATGCGTGGCGCCTTGGTGTTGACCGGTTCACTGTTGGCACGCGAAGGAAGAGTGGAGCTGCCTAAGCCAGGAGGTGATCAGATTGGTCGTCGTCGTATCGATACCCATATATTAGCGCTTAGTCAGCTCGGAGCCAATCTTGACTATAATGAAAGCTTAACGTTAGCAGCAGGGCGCCTGCGTGGAGCAGACATCCTGCTCGATGAAGCCAGTGTGACGGCCACCGAAAACACGATCCTCGCTGCCGTCACCGCAGAAGGTAACACAGTTATCCGCAACGCGGCCTCGGAGCCTCACGTGCAAGATCTGTGTCATCTACTGAACCGGATGGGCGCTCGCATCACGGGTATTGGATCCAACGTGCTGTCAATAGAAGGTGTTCCGCGCCTGCATGGAACGGATTTTACATTGAGTGCTGATTATGTAGAGGTCGGCAGCTACATTGCCTTGGCAGCGACTACCGGCAGCGAACTGCTCATTCGAAATGCTTCACCGGAACACTTACGCATGATTTTGTTCGTCTTCAAACGACTGGGCGTAGAGGTAGAAATTCGCGGCGATGATATTCTGGTGCCGGCAACCCAACCACTCCAGATCGTGCCGGATATGGGTGACGCCATCCCCAAAGTGGACGATGCCCCATGGCCCGGTTTCCCGGCCGATATGATGAGTGTCAGCATTGTGGTCGCGACGCAGTCTAAGGGCACTGTGTTATTCCATGAGAAAATGTTTGAGAGTCGGTTGTTCTTCGTGGACAAGTTGATCGGTATGGGAGCACGCATTGTGCTATGTGATCCCCATCGCTGTCTTGTCCAGGGGCCGAGCCAGCTCCACGCCGAACCGCAAGGTATAGCCAGTCCTGATATACGGGCCGGCATGGCACTTCTCATTGCTGCACTGTGTGCCAAAGGCACCAGCATTATCCGCAATATCAGGCAGATTGATCGTGGCTATGAACAGGTTGACGTGAAATTGGCCCAACTCGGAGCGCGCATCAAGCGGGTAAGCTGTTGAGGGTTCGTTGGATGAGGATGTTTTTTAGTGATTTGTTCACCTTTCCTCTGCCGTCGGGGCACAAATTCCCCCTGTCCAAGTACACTTTGTTGCGACAACGAGTGGTTGAGACAGGCTTGGCAGCGCACCATACACTGTGTCCATCCCGTCCCGTCACCGAAGCAGAAGTTGAACGGGTGCATACAGCCAAGTACTGGCAAAGTTTTCAGCTCGGTCGTTTGAGCGAGTTCGAGATGAGACGCATTGGGCTCCCCTGGTCGCCCCAACTGGTAGAGCGCACGCGCCATTCTGTAGGCGGGACAATAGAAGCATGCTTCGTGGCTTTCAAAGATGGGTGCGCGGTGAACCTGGCGGGTGGTACCCATCATGCATTTAAGGACTGCGGTGCGGGCTATTGCGTCTTGAACGACAGTGCTGTGGCAGTGCGTGCGATTCAGGCGGAAGGATTGTGCAGGCGGGTACTTATTGTGGACTGTGATGTCCATCAAGGAGATGGAACAGCAGCAATCTTCTCCGATGATCCAGATGTCTTCACCTTCTCTATTCATGCTGCGAATAACTATCCGTTCCATAAGCAGATCAGCAAGCTGGATATCGCTTTGACTGATGGCACTGGCGATGCAGCTTATCTCCAAGCTTTGGAATGGGGATTACAGCGCGCCATTGACTGCTCGCGTGCTGAACTGGCAATCTACCTGGCTGGTGCGGATCCTTACCAGGATGACCGTCTTGGACGTCTGTCTCTCTCTAAGGAGGGACTTCGAGAACGCGACAATCTGGTGCTGAGCTCCTTACACTGTGCGGGCATCCCTGTTGCCATTACGATGGCTGGGGGCTACGCTCAGCGCATCGAGGATACAGTAGATATCCATTTACAAACTATAACAATGGCCGAAGCGATTTACTCGTCATAGGTCTCTAGATTGTGACAAGAGGTGCTAGGTATGACTCCCATACGGATTGGTGTCTTGACCAGTGGCGGGGACGCGCAGGGCATGAATGCCGCTGTACGTGCTGTGGTGCGTACTGCACTTGATCGTGGAGCGGAAGTGTACGCTATCTATGAGGGCTACCAGGGCATGGTGGATGGAGGAGAATATATTCGTCGCATGACCTGGGACTCGGTGGGTGGTATTCTGCAACAAGGCGGCACTGTCATTGGCTCGGCGCGTTGTGAAGCCTTCAAGACTCGTGAGGGGCGGATGCGGGCTGCCCTCCATCTGGTGGAGCGAGGCATCGATCGTCTGGTAGTGATCGGTGGTGATGGCAGTTTGACTGGAGCCGACATTTTCCGTCGTGAGTGGAGTGGCCTTTTGGCAGATCTTGTCAAACAGGGCTGGATCAGCCAGGAGACAGCTGATCGTCACCGCTACCTGTTCGTCGTCGGACTGGTAGGTTCGATTGACAATGACATGGTGGGTACCGATATGACAATTGGCGCTGACAGTGCATTGCATCGCATTGTCGAGGCAATCGACGCCATCGCCAGCACTGCCGCCAGCCATCATCGCACCTTTGTGGTGGAAGTGATGGGACGACATTGCGGCTACCTGGCGTTGATGGGCGGACTTGCCGCTGGTGCCAACTGGGTGCTGATCCCCGAATGTCCACCCGACATCGACAACTGGGAGGACAAAATGTGTCAGGTGCTCCAGGCAGGTCGTAATGCTGGACGGCGACACAGCATTGTGGTTGTGGCTGAGGGAGCTCAAGATCGCTATGGCAAGCCGATTACCAGCGGTTATGTCAAAGACGTTCTGGAACAGAAGCTGGGACAGGATACTCGTGTCACCGTACTGGGTCATGTGCAGCGCGGTGGGGCTCCCAGCGCGTTCGACCGCAATCTAGGCACATGGTTGGGTTATGCCGCGGTCGAAGATCTCCTGAACGCAACTCCGGATAAGGAGCCCGTCTTAATTGGCATCCGAGACAATCGGATAACGCGCACTCCGCTGATGCAATGTGTCGAGCAGACTCGCAGTGTAGCAGAAGCTCTGAAGCGTCAGGAGTTTGAACGAGCGGCAGAGCTGCGAGGGCGCAGTTTTAGAGAGTCATTTCGCATCCTGCGCACTTTGGTGCGAGCATTACCCCATGGTGCGCCTTCGGGCAAAAGCCCTTTGAAGCTGGCCATCCTGAATTCCGGAGGGGCAGCTCCGGGGATGAACGCAGCCGTGCGCGCTGCAGTGCGTTTGGCGCTTGATCACGGCTGGAAAGTGCTGGCAGTTCAGAACGGGTTCCAGGGCTTTGTTGGGGGCGATGTCAACGAAATGGGCTGGATGAGCGTGACGGGTTGGGTCAGTCGCGGAGGAGCTGAGCTAGGCACCAACACGTACCTGCCTTCTGGGAGTGATTTCTACGCCATTGCGCGCTGCATAGAGGAACACGAGATCAACGCTTTACTCGTTATTGGAGGCTGGTCGGGGTATGAAGGTGCCTATCGCCTCTACACAGAGCGAGACCACTATCCTGCCTTCAATATCCCGATCCTTTGTTTGCCGGCCACTATAGATAACAACTTGCCCGGTACTGAGTTGAGTGTGGGAGCGGACACCGCTCTGAACAGTATTGTTGAGGCAGTGGACAAGATAAAGCAATCGGCAGTTGCATCACGGCGTTGTTTTGTCGTCGAGGTGATGGGACGTTACTGCGGCTACTTGGCGTTGATGAGTGGCATGGCAACTGGTGCAGAGCGCGTCTACTTGCACGAAAATGGCATCACTCTGCGCGATCTACTCAACGACTTGGCAAACTTGACAGCTGGTTTCAAGGGCGGTAAGCGGGTGGGATTGCTTATTCGTAACGAGAGAGCCAACGACGTTTATACCACCAGCTTCATTGCGGCCTTGCTTGAGCAGGAAGGCGGCGACCTGTTTCAGGTTAGACAATCCATCTTGGGTCACCTGCAGCAAGGCGGCAATCCGTCCCCCTTCGACCGCATTCTGGCAACCCGCTTGGCTGCACGCTGTGTCGAGTATTTGGTAGAGCAGCGAGATACCAAGCCACCGATTGCTGCCTTCATTGGACTCGAGGGAGGGCAGGTGCGTTTTCATAACCTTGAAGATATGCCCAAGATGATTGATCGAACGTTTGGTCGGCCCAAGCAGCAATGGTGGATGGATCTGTGCCCCATCGTCAGCGTGATGGCCCAGCCTGGTCCCCGAGCAACTGCGCAGTAAACAGTACTTGGGTCGCATGATGTATTTGGATAAACTGGCCTAAGTGTTTGGGAGTGTAGATAAGCTGTGTTGGAGGATTGCAGCATAGAGATATCGGCGTCTGCTGACCGTCTCAAGACCGACCTAAGTAACGAAGCGACACATCAGATTGTTCACGGTCTATGTGGGGTGTGTCCCGGGGGGTGTGGTGTTGAAATCCATCTCGAGGATGGCAAAATCAGCCGCCTTGCGCCTTGGAAGGGTCACCCTCAGGGTATATGTTGCGCCAGAGGGGTACATGCGCCAGAGATAGTTTACTCTCCGGATCGCTTGTTGTATCCACTCAAACGCGTCGGGGAGCGCGGTGAAGGTCGCTTTGAACGCGTCAGCTGGGATGAAGCATTCGATACCATTGTGAGGGGCTTGCAAGATGTGGCCCAGCGTTATGGTCCCCAAGCAATTTGTATGTACACTGGGCGTGGTGCCTTTGACTGGACGTTGTGCCACTTGTTGACACCAGCGGGCGTGCGTGAATCATCAGCGTGGAGTCTCTTCTTTCCTCTTGGATCACCCAACACAACAGGTGTTGGTTCTATCTGCTATGTATCCCATGGGATCATCGCACCAGTCACCACGTTTGGTGTCTGGGAGGCAGACATGTACGCAGATATCGAAAACGCTGATCTCGTGGTAATCTGGGGAGACAATCCTGCCACTGATTCACCCCCTATCAACCATCGGCGTGTGTGCGAAGCGCGGCGCAGAGGAGCGGAAGTGATCGTCATCGACCATCGCCGCAATGAAACAGCTCGCGCGGTAAACGCTCGGTGGTTAGGTATTCGTCCTGGCACCGACGGAGCGTTGGCACTCGCCATGATTCACGTCATCATCGCGAAGGGCCTGTACGATCGCCCCTTTGTTGAGCGATGGACAGTCGGTTTCGAAGAGCTTAAGGCATATGTAGCCGAGTTTACCCCGGAAAGAGCTGAGCAGATTACATGGGTGCCGGCGGAAGAGATCAGACGTACTGCGCGCGCCATCGCACGCGCCCGGGGTGCCTGTCTGGTCAGCTACACAGGCTTGGAGTATACCAGCAGCGGCACCCAAAATATTCGTGCGGTGCTCATTTTGTGGGCACTGACGGGCAACCTGGATGTACCGGGTGGCAAAGTGATCAAGATGCCCGGGGCGGATTTCCCAATTAACCAGACCCGGCGCGTTGAGCCGCCTCAGGGCATAATGCCGATCGGGAAGGATCGTTATCCACTTTATTACCTGTATCGACGCGAAGCCCATGCTATGGAGCTGCCACGTGCCATTCTGCAGAGTGATCCCTATCCATTGCGCGCGATGATGATCGTAGGTTCGTCTATTATCACCAGTTATCCGAACCCCGATCTGTGGCAAAGGTGTTTTAGTGCACTAGATTTTCTAGTGGTAGTGGATCGCTTTCTGACAGCTGACGCTTTGTACGCTGATGTCGTGCTCCCTGCGACCACCTTGTTTGAGAATGAAGGTTACATGGTGTATGGCCCCACGCTCCAAGTCCGCGAGCGCATCATTGAACCGCTGGGAGAAGCGCGCAGCGACTGGGATATTGCTATCGCGATTGCAAATCGCTTGGGCTATGGTCATTTGTATCCTGCCTCGCAGGAAGATGTGATCCGTTGGGCACTGGAAGGGAGCGGCTTTGATCTGGAAACGGTGCGAGCACACCCCAAAGGTGTTACTATACCATCCATAGAGCAGCGATATCGTAAATGGGAGCTGGGATTGTTGCGGCGTGATGGTCAACCGGGCTTCGAGACCCCTTCGGGAAAGTTTGAGATCGCTTCCAGCGTGTTGGCAGCGTACGGGTATGATCCCCTTCCGGTATACATGGAGCCGAGAGAGAGCCCTGTTTCAACCCCTGAACTGGCCCGCGAATATCCTCTGGTGTTCAACTCTGGAGCACGGATTCAGTCTGATTTTCGTTCTCAGCACCACAATATTCCCGGCTTGCTCAAAATGCAGCCTGAGCCGCTGGTGACTTTGCATCCTCGCGATGCGGCACTGCGGGGGATTAAATCCGGCGATGCGGTGTGGGTCATCACGCCACGCGGCCGGGTACGCTATGTTGCGCGCGTGTCAGAGGATATCGTCCCGGGTGTTATAGAGGCAAATATGGGTGGAGGTAGCCCAATTGCCAGCCCGGCTTGGCGTGAATGCAACGTAAATGTACTAACAGACCACGACAATCGCGATCCTATCTCAGGTTTCCCAGTCTATAAAGCATTGCTCTGTGATGTGGTGAAGATCTCACCCTAGTCTTTCAGGAGAGCTACAGAAACCTTCGCTGCACACTGGCAAATCCTGAGCGGCTGCCCCGCTATGTTTCTGCATAGTAGCTGGAAGCGTGTATGTCTCTCCATATTGGCGTTGGCAGGTAGCAGCAGGTTACGCGACGGATTCGTCGATCCACGCCAGGTAGTCCTCTGCTCCTACCAGAATGGGCAGGGCGATAATCTCTGGCACTTCATAGGGGTGGACTGCCTTGACGGCCGGCACAAGCTCTCCCGTAAACAGATCTGCCCGCGTTTTCGCAAGCAGTAATACTTCCTGGTCCGTACAGCGCTCACCTTTCCACAGATAATGGGATTCGATGGGCGCCAGGATGTTCACACAGGCAACCAGTCTCTTCTCTAACAGTGTATCTGCTATCTGTTTGCCAACCTCATGTGACGGTGCTGTGATCAACACAACAACATAGGTAGTATTGAGCATCATACAAGATCCTACCCCATCCAAGGGTTACTTGTTCTCAAGGATATAGTTTATCTCTTCTTTCACTGAGTCGGGCAGTGGTTGTGGTTGATGGCTTTCCATAATACTCAGCGTGCGCTCTCTGAGCCGTTCACCGAGGCGCTTGCTCCCAGCAGCTTGCCATGCCTCGGCACGACGGCGGTCAAACAAAGTTGGCTGCCAAAATTCACGGAAATGGGCCAACGTGTGTGCATCACTTAAGTAATCACCACCTGGTCCCACTCGATGGATGACCTCCAATGCCATCGCTTCGGCGTCGAGTTGAATACCTTGCATCATTTGCCGTGCAAAATCTATCATCTCAGCCGTGAAGACGATCATCTCGGGCGAGGTTGTCAGACCGGCCTCTAGGTAGCCTACGTCATGCACCAAGTTAGTCCCGGTCAACAGAGCAACCATAACGGACAAGGCAGCGTCGGCAGCGGCCTGTTCATCCATCACGTTACTGTCTGAATGGCCAGCATATCCCCATGTGGGCAACCCGTAGTACTGTCCCATCTCGACCACTGCGATACGAGCCAATTGAAACTCGGGGGCTCCGTACACGCTGATGGTGGTTTTCATATCCATGTGATGCAATCCATTGCCGAATACAAATGGTGCACCAGCCCGTTTGAGCTGGTGAATGACTAAGCTGCTCAACACCTCAGCAGTACCCAGCACCACACCGCCGGCCAGAGTGGCCGGTGCCGTGCCACCCATCATAGGAGCAGGCGAGTGCACCACTGGAAGCCGATGATCCGCCATAAAGAGCAGTTTCTCTGTAGCCGTGCGGCTGTGCTGCAAAGGCGATGTCGGCTCGGAGTACAACAATAAGGTAGGATTGACTTGCAATTGCTCGAGCCCACCTGCCGCCGCCGCTGCCATAGCGGTGATCGCTTCGCAGTCCGTCCGGTCGTCGCACACGAACACTATCGGCTTCACCGTGTGTTCCAGCATGATAGCAAACTGGTGGCGGTACGTGTTTGGCTGCGAACTTCCTGCAGGTGCAGGGATGTCCGTTGGGATACCCATCGACATCACAAAGTCGAGCTGGGGCAAGGCATCTACCAGCCGAACGCAATCGATTACATCGCGCTTGGTGAAACGTCGCTTCTGGCCGGTGCGCGGATCAAGATAGTTGGGGCAATCCGATCCCGGCCCGAAGCTGACGTTTCGTCCGCAGAGGGGGGCTACTACCCGATTGCTGCCACGCGCGCACAGGCCAATATAGGAAGGCACCTGTTGCAATGCCCATTCGACCAATGCGGCGGGAATCTTAACCAGATTGGTGTCGCTGACGTGGGCGCCGGCTTCCCTGAGCAGTTGCAGTGCTTCACTTTGGTGTACGCGAACCCCTGTGCGGCGCAACACTTCCAGAGCGGCCAGGTGGATTTGTTCGCACTGGGCAGTGTCCAGCATATGCAGGTATGGCGATGCCAAAGGATACACAACTTGTTTCACAGAATGCCTCCTCCAGTTTCTATGACGCGGTATATATCCAAAGCGGCAAAGTCCTATCCATAACGTTGTGCTGCTCGGTCAACCACAGCGCGCAATCGCGCAGCCACATCCTTTGGTAATAGAGGCGGCTTATGGTTGGCCAGAATCTCCTCCACCCGTTCTGCGGCACGTTGAACTAGGGTCTTGCTTCCACGCGATTGCCAACGCTCGTAGTTTTCACGTTCGAACAGGCGCGGATACCATCGCTCACGGAAGTGCTGCAAGGTGTGCTCGCTCTCCAGGAACTGGCCATCCGGTCCCACTTGATCGATGAGATCCAGCGCTAGTGTCTCCTCACTAATGTCAACCTCGGTCAAGGCATGTTTGATCCAATCCACAATCTCATCGCAAATCACCAGCTGAGCTAATGAGCCACACAATCCGGACTCCAAGTAACCCAGATCGTGGACGAGCTGACCTCCACTCAACGCGCGCAACATAAGTGTCAGGGCTGCTTCGGCGGCTGCTTGACTATCTGGGAGCTTGGCATCGCTTGCTCCACCCAAAGTGAAGACCGGCAGACCATAGAAATGGGCAAGTGACTCGGCAATCCCTTGATAGTCTGATCCGGCATATGGTTCGACCATCGTCCGCATATCCAACGCCTCGCCGCCCCAGCCCGGGAAAATGATAGGTGTCCCAGGCCGTTGGAGTTGAGAGATAACCAGTCCGGTCAGCGCTCCAGCATTTACCAACGCCATTGCTCCGGCCATTGTCATTGGTGCTGTCAGACCACCCGATCCGACTGGTATGTACAGGGTTGGCAATCCCTTCTGGGCCATGAAGAGAAGTTTCTCTAATGCTTCCCTGTTGTGGCGTAGACCGGTTGTGACATTGATATAACATGCAGTAAATGGCTTCTCGTACAGCGCCTGAGCACTACCAGCGACGATCTCTGACATCTCAACCGCATCGACACAGCCAGACGTGTCATACGTCACGTACACGATAGGCTTAGTAGTGTAGTTGAGCATAACTTCCATTTGGTAACGATCGGCGACAATCTGGTTGACGTCGCTAGGAAGGAATAAGGACATCACAAAGTCTATATTGGGCAATGCATCACACAGAGTGATCCCCTCTTTCACGTCTTGGAGCACAGGTCTTCGTCGCTGACCAGTGCGATGATCAATGATGTTAAGGAGATCAGAGCCCGGGCCATAGTAGCTGCGATGGCCTTCTAGGAAGATCGTGGGGTGTCCGTTACGATCGTATAAAACTACCCGTTTAGGTGCAGTATCCAGCGCTTGCTCCACGAGACGCGCTGGAATGCGAACGCGGTTGCCGTCGAAGATCTCCGCGCCTGCACGTTTTAGCAGGTCGAGCGCCTCTTGTAGATATAAGCGCACACCAGTACGTTCCAGAATACGAAGGCTGGCTTCGTGGAGCTGTTGGCACTGTCGCTCACTCAGACGAGCGAAGACCATACGATCTCGACGATCTGTAATGTTAATACCTTGGAGAGGGAGCATAAGGGATCTCCTGCTGCAACGAAGTCTTGGAGGACAAAGAGATCTGCATAGACAAGCAGTAGATTGTCAAATAAATTGTACAACAAGTGGTTGACAGCCTTCTCCCCTTATAAAAACAGACTTGTCTCATGGACATGGGCCCGTCTCGCGGATATCGATTAATTCTTGTCCCTCAATCTGCCGCAGCACAGCCGCCAGCTCGTCGCGTGTGGCAGCGCTGATTTTGATGACTACGTCCCAATACCCTGGCTTGCGTGGTGTGGGAAGGCTGCCGGCTGCATCAATACCCCAGCCTTTCGACGCGATTGCTGCGGTGATCTTGGCGAATTCGCCAGGGCGGTCGGGCACACGTACTGTAGCACGCCAGCCTGGCACCTGCAGACCCAAGAGATTGGTGAGCTGGGTGAGCAAGTCCGACTCTGTAATGATGCCTACCACAATCCCTTCCTCTACAACAGGCAAGCAACCTATGTGGTACATGACCAGGATGCTTGCCGCCTCTTCAATGGGCATGTCTGGCACAGCAGTGATCACATCCTTACCACGTATCATAACGTCCTTTACTTTGAGGCTGGAGAGAAAACGTGTGATCTCCCAGACATTTAGACTGCTCAGCTCGGTGGGCGAAATGCGCAGATTTTGTCTGGTCACTAGCCCCACTAATCGCTTACCCTTTTCCACGACAGGCACGTGGCGGATGTTGTTTTCAGCCATAATGCCTTGTAGCTCAACGATCGAAGTGTTGGGAGCTACCATCACAGGATGTCTGGTCATGTAATCCCCAACAAACATTGCTCCCCTCCTCAGTGGCTCGTAATAACAGGTTCCATTTTGCGTAAGTCCTCCAGTGGGATGTGGCACAGGATACGATGTTGCTCAGTGTTGTAACGCCACGGTGGACGCTCTACCTCACATACTAACCCGTGATCGGGCAGGAGATTGCGTCGGGGACAGCGAGTGTGGAAGACGCAGCCACTGGGTGGATTTAGAGCACTTGGGACGTTCCCTTCCAACCGAATACGCTTCTGCGTCGCACCTGGGTCCGGAATAGGAACGGCGGACAACAAAGCTTCAGTATAAGGATGGTAGGGGGGCATGTAAATCGCCTCAGCGGGTCCGAGCTCGACAATGTGACCCAGGTACATAACGGCCACAATGTCTGAGAAGAAACGCACTACACTGAGGTCGTGGGCAATGAACAACATTGTTGTGCCATACTGTCGTTGGATGTCGAGCAGCAAGTTCAGCACAGCTGCCTGTACAGAAACATCCAGCGAAGAAACAGGTTCGTCACACAACACCATTTCGGGTCGGCTGGCAAAAGCTCGCGCAATACCTACACGCTGTTTTTCCCCGCCACTCAGCTGGCTGGGGAAACGGTCATAGTAGCTAGGATCGAGCCGGACTGCCCGTAACAGGCGAATCACCTCATCATACACTTGATGTGGCGGCACTGTCTTAAAGCGCTGCAGAGGACGTGCAATCTGTTCTCCTATTGTGTACGCTGGGTTCATTGTGGAGTCCGGGTTCTGAAAAACCATCTGGAGTTCCTGTATCAGCTTCACGTCGCGACGTGTGACGGGCATACTGAGATCGAAGCCCAAAAAGTGGAGCGTTCCCGATGTTAAGGGCTCGAGACCAATGATGGTTTTGGCCAAGGTGCTTTTGCCACAGCCAGACTCACCCACAATGCCCACCGTGATACCCTTTGGCACGTGCAGACTCACACCATCCACTGCTTTGACATAGTGCTTCTTGCCCAAGCCAAACAAGCTGAACACTGAGCGCGAAGGCTGTTCGTAATAGGTCTTCAGATTTTCGATTTCTAAGATATTCTCCTGTACAGGGATTGCGTCCGGCTTAGGAGAAGGAGATGGCAGATCTGCTTCCTCAGAAGGTTGCCAGGCAGAGGGGTCGATTTCCCCAGCGTAAAAACAACGGGCACTGTGGCCTGGGGCGATCTCGCGGAACGCGGGTCGCTCATTGCGACATCGCTCGGTGGCATAGTCGCAACGGGGAGCGAACACACAAGCACCCCATGGTCGGTTTTGTGGAGCTGGGACACGTCCCCGAATGGGGTACAGCTGGCTCTCTTCTTTGGTACTACCGAGCTTCGGCACACAACGCATCAATCCCTGCGTATAAGGGTGAAGCGGGTGCGCGAAGAGGTTCCCGATGGGTGCACTTTCTACCACTTCGCCAGCATACATGACCACAACCTGATCACACACGCGAGCCACCACGCCCAAGTTATGGGTAATATAGATGATACCGGTATCAAAATCACGCTTCAGGTCTTCAATCAAATCCAGAACTGCTGCTTCAACTGTCACATCTAGCGCTGTGGTGGGCTCGTCCATAATGAGCAAGGCTGGGTTGTTGAGCAGAGCCATAGCAATCACCACGCGCTGTTGCTGTCCCCCGGAGAGCTGATGAGGATAACGCTTCATCACGTTCACCGCATCTGGCATGTACACCCGGTTCAGCATGTCAATGGACTTGCGCCATGCATCTGCGCGCGAGATGCCTCGGTGGACGATTAGTACCTCTGAGAGCTGCTCTCCGATGGTGAGCGAGGGATTCAATGCTTGCATTGGGTCCTGATAGACCATGGCAATTTGGTCGCCACGCAATGTGCGCAGTTCCTTCTCAGAACGTCCTACCAGCTCACGCCCCTGAAACTTGATACTTCCTTCGACAATGCGTCCGTTGGGGCCAAGAAAATTTAAGATGCCGAATGCTACAGTGGTCTTGCCGCATCCCGATTCACCCACGAGGCCGAGAGTCATCCCACGTCTGACCTCGAACGAGATCTGGCGTACTGCTTCAACCTCTCCGTAGCGAGTAGCATAGGAGACGGAGAGGTTCTCAACTTTTAGGATGGGTGGCAGAGGATCAGAACACAATCTCATCATCCTGCCCCTAGCGATAGCGTGCCAGCTCCTCGCGTAGCCCATCGGCAAATAGGTTGAGGCCTACCACGAGCGATGCAATAGCTACCGAAGGCCACAAGGCGGCCCATGGACTGCCTGACACGATATATTGCCGACCTTTCGCCACCATGCTACCCCAGTCAGGCGAGGGGGGAGGCAATCCGAGCCCCAGGAAGCCAAGGGTGCCCATCGCGAATATTGCATACCCTACACGCAACATCGCATCCACAATGAGTGGACCGCGTGCGTTGGGGAGGATCTCATGAAACATGATATACCAAGCGCTCTCGCCACGCGTCTCAGCCGCCCGAATGTAATCCCTGGTGCGAATGTCAAGCGTTAGACTGCGAACCAGACGCGCGATGCCAGGCGTCCCCACAATAGCGATAGCCAGAACAATGTTAACCGCTGAGGATCCAATAGCAGCGATGATAATCATATAGAGCAAGATGACCGGGAAGGCCATCATAGCGTCCAACAGACGCATCACGACTTCATCGATCCATCCGCCCAGATAACCACCCAGCAACCCAAGGATGGATCCCATCACAAGTCCCAGAAATACACCCCACAACGCGGTCCCACCTGGCAGCCACAGAGCATCATTCACGGGCAATATAATGAGAACCAGACGGGCTCCATAGATCAATCGCGCCCAAATGTCCCGTCCTAGATGGTCAGTTCCCAGCGGATGAGCCGCAGAGGGCGGGGCATTCTGCAACGTGTAATCCTGGTCGAAGGGCCCGTAAGGGGTCAGCAAAGGGGCAAAAATTGCAACCAAAACCCAGAAGGCCACAATAGCCAATCCGACCACTGCGCTCCTGGAACGCAACACCACAGACATACTCTCACGTAATCGTCGCCATCGCGATGGTCGTCGCGCGGCAACACTCATTAGTACACGTTCGATTGTGGCCATAGCTACCTTTTAGCCCGATCTTATGAGCACGGAACCTGCTCTGACTGAACTCGATCCCCCCGATTGGCTCCCATCAAGTATACCGGATTCGCGGGTTGAGAAATGTGTAAATTATATCGGCAATCAGCTGAGTACCAACCGCTACGGCTACCAGAATCATTGCTCCAGCTTCTATGGCATTGAAATCTTTGAACAATGCCGACTGGAGCAAGTAACTCCCCAAGCCAGGATACCCGAAAATCGCTTCAACCACCACAATCCCACCTAACAGCCAGTTGATATGAAGCATGATTACAGTGATCGGTGCCATTAGGGCATTACGCATCACATGCCTGAAAACGATGCGCCAATAGGGCAATCCTTTGAGAAACGCGGTGCGCACGTAAGCCGCTTTCATGACTTCCACCGTGCTCGCACGGGTGATGCGCAGCACATA
>OGCI01000142.1_pt1 | contig 90545 bp, 69 predicted proteins | sample 1570021 | NCBI WGS metagenome assembly OGCI01 (sample SAMN06264664, study PRJEB24512) | hot springs metagenome | isolation source: Hot spring water | place: South Africa: Tshipise | collected 2015-06-21
ATCGTAAATGTCCCATTGCCTACATTCGTACCATTTATCGTTGCCGGCGATGCCGTGATACTCGTTACCACAGGAACGGTATTATCTATTGTGAATAGCGGAGAAATACCGTTAGCCGTAGGATTTAATTGATTAAGGGCATAATCAGTAATTGTGGTATTATTTACAGTTATTCCAATAGTACCATCACCAGTAATAATTGAAGAGCTGCCAAGAGTAACAGTATAATTAGATGGAGTATTTTGAGTAACCGAAATGCTTGGAGTATTAACTGTTCCAGTAGTATTTAAGGTTACTTTTGTATTATCAAATCCAATAACAGGTTCACTGAAAACAACTGTAAATGAAACTGTGTCGTCATTTGTAATAAAGTTGCTGCCATTTGTTACCGTATTGCGAGTAATAGACTGAACTTCTGGAGCAACATTATCAACAGTGAAAGCATTAGTTAATGATGCATTCCCAGTAAAATTCATATTATCAGTAGCTGAAACAGCAATATTCATTACAGTATTACCAGAACCAACAGTGTAGGTATAAGTATATAAATATGGATTTGAATTTGTTCCGCTTCCGGAAACACTTTGATAGGTAGGATAATATGAATTAGACGATTGGTCGGTAAGAACAACATCAGGATTGCCTTGAATACCGCTTACCTCAACAATATTGAATGTAATAGTAACAATGTCGCCTTGCTTCTTCCAAATTTGACCATTTGAAACACCATTAACAGCAATATTTGAAATAGTTGGGGCGCTACGGTCAGGGAGTGTCTTGGCAGAAGTGGATTGATTGAAGGCATCATTCCCAGCAATATCAAAAACTTCGTTATTCTTAAGAGAAATAGATATTGTTTCAACACCTTTCGGAGTTACATTGGTAGTAAAGAATGCTCTGGCTTGGGTAGCTCCAGCAAGCAGCGGGCTAGCAAAAGCAGGGTTGGAATTGTTTGGTTGTGTTACGTGTGTAATAGTTGCAGAAGTTACTGCACCATCGCTCCCAGTAACAATTATTGGAGTTTCGAAATCAGAAACTGTCAAAGCACCTGTACCGTCAGAGTTTGTATATACACCTTCATTAAATGTAATGTCGACAAAAAATCTATTAGTAGCACCAGAACCAACAGTAACGTTGCCCGATGCAGTAATTGAAGGCTTAACGCGGTCCACCACAACAAGGGTGCCAGAGCTTAAAGTAGTATATGTTGGTCCAGGATTGCTTGCTTCATCTGTATAGCTGGAAACATTTATACCAGCAGAGCCATCAGAAGCAGGAACGGTTTCTGTAATCGTTAATGTTGCGGTATAATTTGTAGTAGGAGCACCACCAGACACATTTGCCGAAGCCCCACCAATAGTAACAGTTGGCTGAGTGATTGGTTTTGATGCTTGCAGAGTTAGGGTTATAACCTCGCCAATTTTAGCGTATTTAGTTCCACTAACTTCATTCCCATTTGAAGTAATCGTACGTGTTGGAATTGATGGAGCAGATACATCATAAATTCGAGTTAATGTATTGGAAGCTGTATTTAGATTTCCAGGACAGTCATTTGCAACATTTTCAGGAATATCAAGGATTATTGAACCTTCTGTGGATGGAGTGACTGTAAATGTCCAGGTAATATTATCAGAGGTCGTAAAATTAGAGATTGAAGCTGTTGCTGTGCCTGTTTTAACAATATCAGAAACCTCAAAACCATCAACCTGTTCACTAAATGCAACGGTAACGCTAAATGGAGCATTAACATACGCGGTTGATGCAGAAGATAGAGTAACAGAAGGTCTAACATTGTCAACAGTAATGGAAGTAATACCAGTTGCAGATTGATTCAGATTACCTGCAAGATCTGTTGCAGAAATACTAATATTACAAATAAGTGCGTTAAGGTTATCGCTTGGGATATTCCATATATAAGTCCAAACTTTGTTGGTTGACTTGGTCATAGAAACATTTGTAATATTACTACCACTTCCAGCACCGTTGGTAATTGTAATTTTAGGAGGAATAGTTTCATTAATAGTATTGGCTTCGGTAAATGTTGCGGTAATAGTAAGAGTTCCGTCTGAATTGCGGACACAATTTGTATTCGAGAGGTTATTGGATAATTCAACTGTTGGTTGTATATTATCAACGATGTAGGAAGTAACCCCAGTTGGAGTTTGATTGTCATTGCCAGCGACATCTTCAGCTGAAATACTTACACTGCAAGTAAAGTCACCACTTGGGACAGTCCAGTCGTAATACCATTCTGAATTTGAGGTCTTGCTCATAGTAACATTTGAAATATCGTTCCCGCTGCCATTGCCATTAGTAATAGTAATTGTTGGTTCAGGAGATTCAGAAATAGGCGAAACATCAGTAAATGTTGCTATAATTCTGACGACTGTGCCTTGTTTTACTTCTTGTCTATTAGAAATATTATTAGAAAGCACAACTGAAGGCCCAGTATTATCGATAGTAAATGTACTACTCTCCTGAGATGATGTATTACCGGCGTTATCCACAGCTGTCAATTTAATTTTTGCAGCATTAGTATTAATATTTGGGACATTCCAAGAGAATGGACTTGTATTTGCAATATTGCTTTGAATTGTATTCCAATTATTTCCATCAAAATACTCAAGAGTGATTGGGCTTGATGCGAGGCCACTACCACCATCAGTAATATTAACAACGGTCCACTCAATATTATGTGAACCGGTTGCCCAAATTGTAGAGCTATTTGGAGTCGTAATAGTTCCAGAAGAAATGGAAGGAGGAGTTTTGTCGAATACAATTTGCAAAGAACCACCTGTTAGATCAGAATGAGTGAATGTGGCATTATTACCAGCTCGATCGATTACACTTATAGATAAAGCCATTGCTCCTTCTGTTTCTGAACCATCAGTTGTATAAGTAAGTGTATATGTCGAGTTAAAACCAGAATTTGGGTCAGCAGTCAAAGTTTTGCCGCCGATTGTTGCAGTATTAACAGCAACTGGCTCATTTGTTGCTAAGTTCACAGTAATTTGTTCACCAGAGCGAGCCCAGCGATCATTGCCAAATTCGGTAGTATTTGTAAGAGTTGTTACAGTTGGAGGAGCTTTATCAACAAGGACGGACGAAGCATCGGTTGTTGACGAAACTGCTGATGTATTTCCAGCAATGTCTGTTGCAGTTAAGTTGAAAGCAACTGTTCCATCCACATCGCTTGAAGCAACTGTATAAGCAATTTCCCAGGTATTGCCGCTTGGATTTGTTATTGAAGGAGAATTTGTAATAGCGTTTCCACCACTTGTTATAGAATTAGCATTCACTCCTGAGAGAGTTTCATCGGAAACAAGAGTGATTTTTATCTGATCACCCGATTTTGCTTTATCAGTTTGGGTTGCGTTATTGGACACAATAGAAACAGGAGAAATAACAGGCGCTTTGGTGTCGGTATAGACGGCTGTGTTGCCGTGAGTAGTAGGAGCTACGTTATTTGCTTCGTTGCCGGCTTCATCTATTCCATAAATAGTGATAGTTTCGGGTGTCGTACCGATCGCAGCAGCATCATAAACAATAGTACGAGTATATCTATAAGTGTTGCCAGAGACTAAAATAGTAAGTGCTGATGAAACATCGTTTGCTGTACCTTCGGAGTTAATTGTGATAGCAGGAGCAGAGGCAAGTGGTTCATTAGCCACAATTTTAATGTAGTAAGTACCAGCTTTCAAACGAGGATTTGTTCCAAGCGAAGCGGTTAAACTCAAATCTGAGAAATATTCAACGGTAAATGAAGGAGCCGAACAATCAATGTATCCAAGTTTTGCAGTAGTTGTCCCAGAAGTAATGTAGCTTGAAATATCAGGGTTACCTGTTTCGGGATTATCCAATTCACCTAATTGTGCGGTAACATTGTTTCCTGCAAGGTCTGTTGCTATAATTGTAATACGTTCTCGTTTAGTTCCATCTGTATTTGGATCATTGACAAAAATGCGGTTAATTCTAAAATTATTTCCACCGGCAGCAGTCGCGGTTACGTTATTGACGTCGTTTGAAGTACCCTGAGAATTTATTGTTACTATTGGTGCAGAAGCGAGAGGTTTTGAAGATGTTATTCTTAAATATGCAGCATTACTTGTGCTAAATTTTGCATTGTCTGGATATGAGACTGTAAGAGCAGTATTGTAGAAATATTGTAATGCAAAGGTTGGTTTTACACCATCAATCACAATAGCTTTTTGACCTGAGATAGAATTAGCCCCACCAACATCTGGAAGAGTAAGCACAGTAACAGGATTGCCATCAATATCAGTAATAGAAGCTGTTCCAGTTAATGACAAGGAACTTGTTGTTACATAATCCAAATCTGAATTATAGTCATTTTCCTGAACTACATAAACTAAATCGATATAGTTTTTACCGTCTGCAATAGTTTGAGAAGTATTGGTTGTTGCGTATCTATCAGTAGTTCCTGTTTCAAGTAAAAGTTGAAGATTGCCATCACCTGGATTGAAGGCTATTACTTTGCTGAAAGTAACTCTCACACTAATATTTGAACCAATTCCGTAGGTACCATTTGAGTTTGTAACTGTTACATTTTGTACGGTAGCAGCATTAGCGTTTTTGGTTTCTGTATCTTGGCCTGATGTAGATAAGTTACCAGCAGTATCGCGAAGAGTTACAGTGGATGTTATAGTTCCATCGTTTAGAGACGAAAGATTTAATCCGCTGATAGTTACAGGCGAAGCAGAAATAGTTTGATTAGTTTGGCTTATAGAATTTGTGCCATCGCTAATCGAATAATCGTAAGTAGCAATATCACCGCCACCGTGAGTGAAACTTAATGAAACATTAGTAACATTTGTTGCATTTATTATATTGCCATTATTCAAAGTAACAACAGGAGCATCTGGTGCAACAATATCAACGGCAAGAGGAGTAGCAAAAGTGCTACCTATTGTAGTATTTCCGGCAATATCAGTAAGAACAACCCGGAAATCTACACTTACGCCTGATGCCCAGCCGTTGAGTTCTTCTAAATCAGTATTTGCAGAACCAGAACGATTAACAGTTAATACCTTTGTATTGTTTATTTCGGAATTTAATATTGTATTAGTTAATGCCCCGACATTTACAAATTCATTTGTACCAACACGTGCTTGCAAAATTGCATTACCACCTTCAAGAGTCGCATCATTAGGAATATTAACAGTAACATCAACGCCAGTATTAGTATTATTGAAATAACCTGATACAATAGTTCCACCAGTAGCAGTACGTGAAGCAATATTTGCAGAAGCAGGCGAAGTTTGGTCAACAGTAATAGTGGTTGCTGCAGCAGTACCGGCAGTCTGATTTCCAGCTTTATCAGTGAGAACTGCACGGAATTCAAATACATCACCGTCAGCAAAGCTCGAAAGCGCTTCGAAAGTTGCATCATTTATTGTCAGAACTTTGTTAGCATTCAAATCAGTACCTTGAATAGTATAAGCAGTGCCGAGATTTAGCGGGGTAGTGAAGTTATCTCGACTTGCTTGAAGCTGGATAGAACCATCAATGAGTGAATTATCATTGGGAACAGGTACTGTTAACTCCAATCCTGTGTTAGTTGAATTCCAATATCCAGCAATAATTGTTCCACCAGTTGTAATAACTGACGAGATCTGAGAATTTGCAGGAGCGGTATTATCAATTGTAACGCTCGACGAATTTGTAGTAGTAGTAACTTGATTACCTGGGTTCCCGTAAATATCTGAATAATCTATAGTAAATGTAATTAAACCATCGTGATCGCTTGCGTGAACAGTAACCGTAGCGGTCCAGCTTGTTGGACCACCAGAAACATTTACACTGTTTGTTAAAGTTGTGTTGTTACTCTTCAATACTACTGTTGGAGTTTGAATATCAGAAGGAGCAACAATGGATAATGTAACAACATTCCCCGATTTTGCAAGAGTGTTAACGGTATTAGATGAAACGATTGTAACAGTAGTAAGCGACGGTGCTGTTTCATCACGCTTAATAGAATTGGATTCAGTGCCATTTGTTGAATTGCCCGCTGCGTCTGTTGTAACAGCACGGAAACGAATATATTTATCTTCATCAACAAGTGTGGTAAACTGTGCATCTGTCAATGTCTTATTAATATTAGTGCCTTGCTGCCCGTTTATGATATTATGAGTAGCTATATATGTAACATTTGCCCAGCTTGATGCATTAGAAGTAAATGCAGCATCATCTGCAGTCTGGTATTGAACTACGAAGTTGCCGCCTACAAGAGATGCATCATTTGCAAGAGGAATTGTAAGTTGCACTCCATCGTTGGTTGAATTGTAGCTATTGGCAACTACGGTACCATTCAAAGCAGTAAATTGCACCGCATCCTGCACTGGTGGAGTATTATCAATGCTAAAAGTATTGCTTGTTAGTACAAATGGTATTGCGTTATTACCAGCAGCATCAGTTGCTGTTATGCGAATACGAACATTTGGATAATCTCCTGAAGGAACCGTATATGTATATGTATAAGAATAAGGCTCACCAAGAGTACCGCTGCCAGTTCTATTTGTGAATGATGCAAAAGAACCACCCGCAATTGCAGAGCCATTGTTTTGCAAGATCTCTACTTGAGGATTGACCCCAGTTGCAAATCCACCAACTTCGGTAACAAAGAAAGTAATTGTAACAGTTGAATTTTCTTTTACAAAGGTAGCCCCATTATCACTAACAAGATAAATTAATGGAGGAGTTTGGTCGCGCAGAAGTTTCGAACCGGTTGTTTGAGTTGATTGCATTGCATTAGCAGCATCATCGTATATTGACAAGTTATTAGCAGGTGTAATGGTAATAGTTTCAACACCGTTTGGTGTTCCAGTAACATTAAAGAAAACGCGAACTGTTGTTTCTCCACCAGAAAGAGCACTTGCCGATGCATAATCTGTACTATTTGTTTGTCGGATACCAGCAATTGTTGCCCCTATGGCTGAACCATCTGTACCGGCAGAAAAAGTGATATTGAAATCTGAGACAGTTAAAGCACCCGTACCATCATTATTTGTAAATACTGGCTCACTGAAAGTAATATCGATATAATCTGTTGCACCATTAGAAGCTGCGCTAACATTAGACGAAGAAGAAATAGTTGGAAGTGTGATGTCTCGAAGTGTTGAGGACGATTCAGTACCATTAATTGAATTACCTGCAGCATCTGTTGTAACTGCACGAAAACGAATATATTTGCCCTCAGCGACTAAATTTTCAAATTCAGATGAAGTAATATCTTTGTCAATAGTAGTATTTGGTTCGCCACTCTGAATAGAATGCGTTGCTATTGCAGTAACATCAGTCCAAGAGGATGGATTTGTAGTAAATGCAGCATCATCAGCTGTTTGGAATTGAACTTTGAAGTTTCCTCCAACAAGAGTAGCATCATTTGCAAGAGTAACAGAAATTCTAAAGCCAGTGTTCGTTGAATTAAAATAGCTTGATCGGATAGTACCACCCAATGCTGCAACAGTTGGGGCATTTTGTGTAGGAGGAGTATTATCAAGATAGAATTTATGAGTAGTGGAACCTTCTGCATCAGCGAAGACATTACCAGCGAAGTCAGTAACTCTACGTTCAACGTAGTAAGTTGCATCGCCCGAAGAAATACTTATCGAATACGACCAGTTTGCCCAATCATCGGAGGTTGTTGCATTAACCCAGGTTTGAGTAGTTGCTGTTGTCCAATCATTGCCATCCCAGTAGTAATCACCGCCATCAAACGTTCCACTTAAGTTGTTATCCACCCAAATAGCAGTCTGAACAGATTGGACACCGGAATTTGGTGTGCCGGGATCACTTGAAGTGCCAGAAATAGCGGTAATAGATTTATGATAAGAGTTATTAGCAGGTGAAGAAATAGTTGCTGATGGGTTAGTATGATCAACAATATAGGTTTCACCAGTTGTAAATGAATAGCCAGAGCCAGAAGTATTATTTGCAGCATCAGTAACCGAACCGGTGAAATTGATTTTGATTTCGGCATTAAGCCCAGTAACATCAGCTGTTATGTCATATAAATCATGCGGATCGGCAACAATTGTCGGTGTTGCACCGGTAATTGAAGCACCAGTAATATCACCAGAAACTGATGCCAACTCAAAATCACCATTTGCAACGCTTGAGTTCGCAACAGGTTCGCTAAATTGGACTCGCCAAGTGAGGGAATTAGCATTTGTTTTCTGGGAAGCGGGTGTTTGCTTTACGATTGAGGAAACAGTCGGGCGAACACCATCTATTACAAGAGCCTTTTGTCCAGCAATAGAAGAAGCGCCACCAACAGCTGGCAAAGCAAGCACCGCATCATTTCCAGCAGCATCTTTTATTGTTGCATCATTTAGCAAAGTGAAAGCATTTGTTGTTGTATAATCAAGATCAGAAGAAATGTCCCCTTCTTGCACGGTATAGGTTAAATCAAGAGTAGTAGTGCTTGTCTGAGAAACGTTTGAGGTAGCAAATCTATCAGTAGTTCCTGTTTCAAGTTCTATTTGCATACTACCAGAGTTTGGAGTAAATGTGACAGGTTCGCTAAAAGTTACGCGAACATTGATTGAAGATCCTATTCCATAAGTTCCATCAGAAGTTGTGGAACTAACAGAAGAAATAGTTGCTGTTTGTCTATCAATTGTAAATACATTATTTTCAGTATGAGCAGAAGAAAGTTGAACACCGGCAGCACTAGTAAAATCAACAGGTATGGTTACTCCTATATTTGCTGCATATTGAGTAGAAGCTGTCGTTACACTATAAACAGCAGTATAAACGGTATTCGTGGCGTTCCAGTAGCCATATGAAAAAGTAAGAGTAGGGCTTACATCTGTTGAAAATGTAAGAGTACCAATAGCGGTTGGATCCATTTCTTCGCTGAAAGTAACAGCAACAGAAAATGTACTACCATTTTTGTTCAAGACATTTGGAGTAGCAACAACAGTTGTAACAGTAGGTGCAGTAGGAGTAGCTGTCGTAGCAAATTCTACCCAGGACGATGCGGCATTAATTGTATTAGCATTGTATGAGCGGAGTCCCCATTCATATTGAGTGCTTGCAGAAAAGCCCGAGTATTATAAAAGAATTAACATAGCCAATATCCAGAAGATCATAATTTGTAAGTATAGCACCATTTTTTATACGAACATCAAGATAATATCCTGAGGCGCCAGTTGCGTGTGTCCACGATATGTTTGCGGTATTGTTTGTAACAGTACCGTTGGTCAAACCTGATGGAGGAAGTAAATTAACTGTATTGATATAGCGTGGATTTAAAGTTGTTCCTGCTGAAGTCATATAATAGGCTGTTGTTCCATAATAATTATATTCAAACACATGGAATGAATAAACGTGCCCAGCAGTAAGTCCAGTAACGGTTAAAGTCCTTGCAGAACTTGTAAGCAATCCTACAACTTTATAATTCGCAAGGGTAGCATTAACCGAGGGAGCAGCAGAAAAATTAGAATTGGGTGAATATTCAGTATTAAGAGTGCTTAAGTAAGTTCTGACAGCATCCCAATCTGGTGTACCGTTATCAGTAGTATCACAAGCAACAACAATACGGCGATTTCCATTGCCATTGATCCAGGCAAGTGACAATGAAGTGGTTTGTACATTTGTTGTAGCAATATAGCGAGCTTGTGCTGTCGGTAATTGAGCTAAAGAAGGCTGAACGCCGACCAAATACGCCAAAGCACATAGTAAAAGGTAAAGAGTCTTTTTCATAAGAAGCTCCTGAAAATTTATTAATTATAAAAAAAATTACAATTAAAACGCAAAAAATATACCATTATGTAATAACTGAACAAACTACAAACAATAATTGTATAAATGTATAAAAAATAAAAATATTTTACAAGTTGATTAAATTAATTTGTGTTTTTTTATTATTTTTAATTGAGCAAATGTAAATAGTTGCTTTTTATGAATAAGCGTTGTAAGTGAACGTTTTTCTAATTGCTGGGTTTTTAATCCTTACTTTTATGGTAATGACATAATTCAAAAAACAAATAGAATTACAATCTATGTGAAAATAATCAACTTAAAACAAATTGTTAAGTTTGAACATAATAAATTGCTATATTTGTTAAGCGATATTTTGTAGTTTGAAAAAAAGGTTAATTATGTGTGGAATAGTTGGATACATTGGAGAACGTCAGGCGGTTGATGTGTTGGTAAATGGATTGAAAAGATTAGAATATCGAGGATATGACAGTGCAGGACTGAGTATTGTTTCAAATAATACTTTAATTACATACAAGAAGCAAGGAAAAGTTGCAGATTTAGAGACATTAATCGAAGGGAAAAATCATAGAAGCAACATAGGAATTGCCCACACACGTTGGGCTACTCACGGAGCACCAAGTGACATAAACGCCCACCCACATAGTGATAACAGTAAACGAATTTCTATTGTACACAATGGAATAATTGAAAATTATGGATTGCTGAAAAAAGCATTAATTAAGCGAGGATATTCGTTCCATACGGAAACCGATACAGAAGTGCTTGCTGTATTAATTGGTGCATTGTTCGAGCAAACAAACAATTTAGAACTGTCTGTGAGAAAGGCTCTATCGGAAGTAGTCGGGACGTTTGGTTTGCTTGTATTATCGCTGGATGAACCTGATAAAATCATAGCTGCTCGGCGTGGTAGCCCAATGGTACTCGGGATTGGAGATGGAGAATATATAATTGCAAGCGACGCCACGGCAATCATTCAATACACAAAGCAAGTAATTTACCTTTCAGACAATGAAATGGCAATAGTTACAAAAGATAATTTTGCTACAAAAACAATAGACAATATTGAAACCAACAATCAGATCCACCAGATAGAATTCGACTTGGAAGAACTTGAAAAAGGTGGGTTTGAACACTTTATGTTGAAGGAAATACACGAGCAACCCTACACAATTCAGAACGCATACAAAGGACGTTTACTTGCGGACAAAGGGAATGTAAAGCTTGGAGGATTGCGAAATGTTGCCGACAAACTCAGAAATGCGAAGCGAATAATATTTACAGCGTGTGGAACATCCTGGCATTCTGCATTGGTGGGAGAGTATATGTTGGAACAATTGGCAGGCGTTCCCGTAGAGGTCGAGTATGCATCGGAATTTCGCTATCGCAATCCAGTGCTATATCCTGATGATATTGTTTTTGCAATTTCGCAAAGCGGTGAAACAGCGGACACGCTTGCAGCAGTTTATGAAGCGAAGCAAAAGGGCTGCACAGTGCTGGGAATAGTGAATGTAGTTGGGAGTTCAATTGCACGCGAGACAGAGGCTGGGATTTATATTCACGCAGGTCCGGAAATTGGGGTTGCTTCGACCAAGGCATTTACTTCGCAGGTAATGGTACTTGCGCTGGTGGCACTATATCTTGGACGGATGAAAAACCTTTCTCAGCTTGATGGCAAGCGTATCGCAAATGAAATTATACAGCTACCTGATAAAATTAATCAAATATTGGGACAGTGCGAAGATATTAAGCAAATTGCGAAAAAATATATATATGCCAAAAATATACTTTATTTGGGACGTGGTTATAATTTCCCTGTTGCATTGGAAGGTGCATTGAAGTTAAAGGAAATATCATATATTCACGCTGAAGGTTATCCAGCGGCTGAAATGAAGCACGGACCGATAGCATTAATTGACGAGAATATGCCCGTTGTTTTCATTGCGACAAAAGATGAAATTTATCATAAAATCATATCAAATATTGAAGAAGTGCGGGCTCGAGGTGGGAAAGTTATTGCAATTGCAACAGAAGGCGACACACAAATAAAGCAATTTGCGAATGATGTGTTCTACATTCCTGAAACTATGCCTATGCTTACCCCAATTCTTTCGGTAGTTCCGTTACAATTGCTTGCATATTTCTTTGCAAAAGAATTGAGTCGCCCAATAGACCAACCTCGTAATTTAGCAAAAAGTGTAACAGTTGAATAGGATTAATTTATGCTATTACAAAAGCTTATAGCTATTTTTGGGATGCTACTGATAATGTTCATCGTATGGATAATGAGCGAGAATAAAAAGAAATTTCCCTGGAGAATTGTAATTTGGGGAGTAGCATTACAATTTATAATAGGCTCAATTGTACTTAATTTCCCTGCGGGTGTAGCTTTTTTCAAATGGTTCGGCGACCAGGTGGCGATATTTCTTGGATACAGCAACAAGGCAGCTGAATTTCTATTTGGTAATGTAATAAATCCAGATTTTGCAACTACTTTTGGCTTTCAGTTTGCAGTAGTGGTATCAGTTACAATAATATTTTTCTCGTCATTTGTTTCTTTGCTGTACCATTTTGGAGTGATGCAAAAAATTGTGCAGGGAATGGCTTGGGTAATGATGAAAACAATGGGGACAAGCGGGATAGAATCTTTATCGGGTTCAGCAAATGTATTTATGGGACAAACCGAAGCACCGCTTTTGATTAGACACTATATTCCGACAGCAACTCGCTCTGAGATTAATTCAATAATGGTATGCGGATTTGCTACGATAGCTGGCGGAGTGATGGCTGCGTTTGTTCAGATGGGTATTTCGGCAACAATTTTGATAACAGCTTCGTTGATTTCTGTTCCTGGCGGGTTGTATCTTTCGAAAATAGCAATCCCACCACAACAAGGGACGCAAACGATGGAAGACATCAAAAAAGCAAACATTCCAAAAGCTGAAAGCTCGCTTGTAGCGATAACAAATGGTGCATCTGATGGTATGAAGTTGGCACTCAACATAATGGCTATGCTCATAGCTTTTATTGCATTGATAGCAGTTATTGATGCTTTTATGGGATTTGTAAGTGTTCAGCTTACCCATATAGGAATATCTTGGTTTCCAAGTAGTTTGCGTGAGCTTTTAGGAATAGTTTTTCAGCCATTTGCTTATTTGGTAGGAATACCAGCAGAAGAAGCAAAAGTGTTCGGAAGTTTAGTAGGAACAAAGGTTAGTATAAATGAGTTCATTGCCTATTCTGACTTATCTGTGCTGATTCGGAATGGTACAATTAGCGAACGAACAGCAAAGTTGGCTGCTTTTGCATTGTGTGGTTTTGCAAATTTCAGTTCAATTGCAATACAAATAGGCGGGATTGGCAGTATGGCTCCCGAACGTAGAAACGAGATAGCTCAGCTTGGGTTACGAGCTATGATAATTGGAGCACTAACAAATATTATGACAACAATAATCGCAAGTATATTAATTTAGCTACTTCTTGATAGCATCACAATCGGCAAGTTTTAAATATTTTGATTGTGGGTATTCGCGTCGAAGCTGACTAAACAAACGTTCAGCTTCTTTTTTTTTGTTTTCAATACAGTAAACTTGTCCAAGACGCACGAGCGCTTTTTCTTTTATATCGTCAAATAACTCATCTGATGAAAGAACGTCTATCAAAAGTTTTTTCGCTGGTTCGAACATATTTTTAGCGATGTAGCATTCAGAAGAATAGTAAAGAAGTATCTGGTAGTCTTTTGCTTTTTTGTTGGTATTGGTAAGAAGTCGAGCAAAAATTTCGCATGCTTCATTGAATTTGCCGTCGTGGTAAAGGTCAATTGCTTGTTTTAGATCATCGTTCATTGCTTGAACGCTTTTGGTTATTTCCTTTGGTGGTATATAGTTGATGTCAATAAAAGTTGTATCGGAGAAGCGACTTTTGGTTTGGCTTACAACTGACTTACTTTTTGCAGTGGACTGATTGCGAGCACCAACTGGAGTGCAAGCAGCAAGAATTATTATTGATAGCAAGAAAAAAGTAATATTTTTCAAAGAGTAACTCCTTCTTTGAAAGAAAAATAATTTTAAATATAGTAAATATATCGAATTAAGCAAAAACAATATTGTAGAGTATTAAATTAATAATTCAAAAACATACAAAATTGTATTTTTGAAGCGTGGGAAAAAATCTTAATTTGCAAAATAATTTTAAAACATACTATGCAAAAAGATATTTTCGACAAAATCATTGTGTTTTTTGAAGGAATTCGCCAGCAAACAGGCGAATATCTGTATTTTGAAGAAATGCCACAGCAATCCGAAGGTATTGCTGTGTTGCCCACTCCAAAAACAGAGAGCCAGACAAGCAAGAAGATACAAGGAGAGGCAATTCATATAGAGGGAAGAAAAATTGAGAAAGTCAAGCAGACACAGACTGTTATTTCTGCACCGACCTTACTGGACGAAAAAGTTGCACCTGACTGGCAAAATGCTAAATCATTAGATGAGTTACTAAATAAAATCAAAGACTGCCAGAAATGCCCGCTTGGAATGATACGCACTAAGTTTGTTTTTGGCGAAGGCAATCCAAATGCAGATATTATGGTCATCGGCGAAGCTCCTGGTGCAGACGAGGACATACAAGGGCGACCATTTGTCGGAAGAGCTGGGCAGCTGCTGACAAAGATATTAGAATCGGTTGGTTTCAAAAGAGAGGATGTTTTCATTGGCAACATTAATAAATGTCGTCCCCCTGGAAATCGTGTCCCAGCAAAAAACGAAGTAGACGCGTGCGAGCCATTTCTTTTGAAGCAAATCGAGCTTATTAAGCCAAAGTTTATATTGGCACTTGGGCTAACAGCTGCAAACACGCTTCTGAAATCGAATTACAAAATGGGTGATATAAGAGGAAAGCTTTTTAATTATAATGGTATTCAGACACTGGTTACATATCATCCGGCAGCATTATTACGCAATCCTAATTGGAAGAAGCCAGTTTGGGAGGATATGAAATTATTAAGAAAATTGTATGATGAATACATAGAAAAATCTAAAAAGGAGTAAAATGAGAGTTGCAGTATTGTTTGGTGGAATTTCTACCGAAAGGAATGTATCAATAAGCGGTGGGCGAGCTGTTGTAGAAGCATTGCGTAGCCTTGGATATGATGTTGTCCCCGTAGACCCTGCTTTTGGAAAGAACGGACAAATAAAAGCAGAAGAGCACATAAACAACATTAATCATTTTAATACTTTGGAGGAGCTCAGTCAGTTTTCCCCAAAGTCAATTATCGAGTGCATTAATTCGGAAATATTCGATAATATTGATTGTGCATTTATTGTGCTGCACGGGAAATATGGCGAAGATGGCATAATTCAGTCATTGCTTGAATTGCGAGGTATTCCATATACGGGCAGTGGAGTGAAAGCGAATGCAATTTCGATTGACAAAGCTACAACAAAAAATTTAATGCTTGTTGCAGGAATTCCTATACCGTCTGGCACTTTGGTAAGTCCCGAAACGGCAAATGAATTCGAAGTAATAAAAGAAATCAGAAACGAATTTGGGAACGAACTTGTTATTAAGCCGAATGATCAAGGATCAACAATTGGGCTAACAATTGTGCGAGATGGAAATTTAGATGAGATTTCGTATGGAATTGCTGAAGCAGGGAAATACTGCCGAGATGTGCTTATTGAACAATATATTGATGGACGTGAAATAACCGTTGGAATTGTTGGGGACGAAGCGTTGCCAGTGATTGAAATAGTCCCGGAAAGCGGATTTTATGATTATGAACATAAATATACAAAAGGCAAAACGCAATATATTTGTCCAGCAGAAATTGATGAAGACGTAGCTGAATTTGCAAAAGGATTGGCAATTACAGCACATAATGTGATAGGGTGCAGAGGATTTAGTCGTGTTGATTTCCGATTGACAGATGATGGGCAGCCTTTTTTCTTGGAAATAAATACCGTACCAGGATTTACATCAACTTCATTGGTCCCGAAGGCAGCAAAGCAGCTTGGGATAGAATTCCCAGAGCTTTGCGATAGAATAATAAAGCTTGCATTGGAGAGATAAACAGATAATTTACATTAGAAAAAATATGGAGTAGTCTAAACTTAAACGTTCAGACTACTTTTTTTCCTTTTACAAAGACATTTTGAATATGATTAATTCCAAAATGATAGAATAAATCGGTGTATGAAGAAACGTCTGCAATGAGCAAGTCGGCTTGCTTACCAATTTCTAAACTTCCGACTTGCAAGCTAAGGCAAAGTGCAGCAGCAGCATTTAAAGTAGCCGCGGTGAGAGCTTCTTCGGCAGTCATTTTCATATTTATAACTGCAAGAGATAAAATCATTTGCATATTTTCGGTGAAACAGGACCCCGGATTGCAATCAGTTGCGAGAGCGACAATTGCACCGCTTTCGATTAATTTTCTTGCAGGAGCATACGGCAAACGTGTAAAATATGCTGTTCCTGGCAATAAAGTTGCAACAGTTCCAGCATTTTTCAAAGCAGAGATACCACTATCGGAAACAAAGAGCAAATGGTCGGCAGAGATTGCCCCAACTTCGGCAGCAAGTTCAGCAGCGGCAACGTTTGCGAGTTCGTCGGCGTGTGCTTTGATTTTCAGACCTAATTCTTTTGCACGTTTGAAAATTTTTCGTCCTTGTTCGATGGTATAGTAGCCTTCATCAACAAATGCATCGCAAAACGAAGCAAGCTGCTTTTCCGCCACTATAGGAAGCATTTCATTACAAATTAAATCCACATAAGCATCGCGATTGTTTGCATATTCGGGTGGGAAATCGTGAGCACCAAGAAATGTAGAAACAACGTTTTGATGAGCAATTTTTTTCAAAACAGCAATTGCTTCGAGCTGACGAATTTCGGGATCAAGCGAAAGCCCATAGCCACTTTTGATTTCAACAGTAGTTGTGCCATATCGTAGAGCAGAATTTGCAAGATTCAACCCATTTTCAATAAGTTCGTTTAAACTAGCTTCGCGAGTTGCTTTCATTGTGGTTAAAATTCCACCACCTTCTTGGGCAATTTGCTGATAAGTAACTCCTCGAAGTCGTCGTGCAAATTCAAACGAGCGGTTTCCTGCAAAAACAAAGTGGGTATGTGAGTCAACAAATCCCGGTAGAACAGTTTTCCCTAAAGCATCGATTGTTTCGTTTATCTGAATATGATTATTGTAAATAAAACGTAAAGCATCATCAGTTTTGCCAACGAATAGGATTTTCTCATCGAAAATAATTGCACCACTTTGAATTTCACCAATATTGTTCATTTCTTCGCCGCGTTTGTAAGGTTTTCCATCGGCGTTGATTGTTACAAGCGATGAGATATTTTTTATTAAAGTAGCCATCTATAGTTCCTTACAAAAATTAAAAATCAGAAACATCAATATTACTTTGATATGGAGGTTCTTCATATTGATAAGCAAGATTGCCGAATTGAGCAAAATCTTTAACAAAAGCAAGGCGCTTGATTCCGGTTGGACCATTACGTTGTTTGCCGATAATTATCTCGGCAGTATTTTCTGTTGGCGAACCATCTTCATATTTCATTATTTTATATACTTCGGGGCGGTTAATGAACATTACGACGTCGGCATCTTGTTCGATTGAACCGGACTCACGAAGATCGCTTAGCATAGGACGCTTATCGGCACGATTTTCCACTAAACGATTGAGCTGCGCAAGAGCAATAATTGGAATATCGAGTTCCTTTGCCAAATTTTTCAAAGATTGAGAAATAATTGAAATTTCACGCTCTCTGCTTTCAGCTTTTGGAGGATGAATAAGTTGCAAATAGTCGACAACGAGCAGTTTAATATTATGTTCATATTTCAAGCGTCTGGCTTTTGCACGAAGTTCCATTATAGGCAGTCCGGCAGTGTCATCAATAAAGAGTGGAGCATCGGCAAGTTTTCCCAGAGCACTGATAATTTTTGTATTTTCTTCGGAGGAAATTCTGCCCGTACGAAGCTTTTGCTGGTTTATTTTAGCTTCTGCGGAAATCAACCTGAGAACGAGCTGTATAGCAGTCATTTCGAGCGAAAAGAAAGCAACAGGTAATTTCTCATCGACAACAATATTGCGAACCATTGATAGAGCAAAAGCCGTTTTACCCATAGACGGACGAGCAGCAATGATAATTAAGTCTGAGTTTTGCAAACCACCAAGCATTTGGTCAAGTTCGATGAATCCGGTAGGCAGTCCGCTAAGTCCATCGCTTGAGCGCTGGGAAATGCGAACAATCATCTCGTATGCTTGATGAGCAAGAGTTTTCATAGAAGAATAATTTTTGTGAAGGAGTTTTTCGGCAATCGAAAATATTTGGGCTTCAGCGGAATCAATTTCTTCGAGTGCGTCGGTTGCTTCGCTATAAGCATTTTTCAGAATATTGCCGGCAACTTCGATTAATCGTCTTTTAAGATATTTTTCTTGAACAATACGAGTATGGTTATCAATAAGCGCTGCTGTTGGAGTAAGCGAGCTAATTTCGGAAAGATACTGAACGCCGCCAACTTCGTCGAGTACACCACGGCTTTTAAGGTGCTCTTTTAGCGAAATCAAGTCGCCGTTTAGACCCTTTTCGTTTAAATTAATTAATGCTTCGTAGATAATTTTGTGGCGTGGGTCGTAGAAAGAATTAGGTTCAAGCAAAGATTGAGCACGAGAAATAGCTTCGCGGCTTAGCATCATTGCACCTAAAACAGCAATTTCAGCTTCACGAGAATGTGGCGGAATATTTGCACTTATGAAATTTGGAGCTTCGTCCAATTTCTTTATGTTTTTTCTTTTTGCTTCCATCTTTTTTTAGTTGATTATTTTCAATAGCAAAAATATTAATTATGAATTAATAATTGGGCTTAAAATTATAAAATAATTGTAAACATAGTTTTCCACAACTAAATATTATTTGGAATTAAAGGAAAAATACTTCTAATTTTGTTCATAAGATTATGAAAAAAATAACAATTTTATATTTGTTGTTGAATTGCACACTTATTTTTGCTGAAAATTGTAATTGCAATGTTTCGGAATTATTGCTTTATCCTGAGAACACAACAGACACGGTTCAGACAAGCATTCGTCAAGACTATGAAAGATGGGAGCAAAGTCAATTCACAATTGCTGGCGCGGTACGGCATACAATAACGGGAGAATTGCCGTATAGGACGACGCATATTAAACCATTGAACTTTGGAATATTTGTTGGAGTTTTGTCAGCATTTTTATATTGGCAACATCAATTTCAGATGGAAACAATCTGGAAGGAGCAAACTGATTTCAAAATACAGGAAGACGGCAAGTATGCAATGTATGCTGATAAAGCCGGGCATATTTACGGTTGCTATCTTACTTCATACCTAATGACAGAAGGATTTATGCAAAGTGGATTAAGTTGGGAAAGTGCAACTATCGCAGGAACTGCTTTCGGATTATCGTATTCTACTTACATTGAAATTCTGGATGGATATGGGAAGCAGTGGGGATTTAGTCCGTCAGATCTCTATGCAGATGTAGCGGGTGCAGCATTGCATATCGGACAATTCTATATTCCATATCTTCAAAACTTTACACCAAAATTTATGTATATTCCTGCTGATTGGCACAATGAACGGAAGCGTTATCCACACGAAATGTTTAACGATGATTACAGTTCACATACACTGTGGCTTTCAGTTAATTTACGAAATACTTTACCTAAAAGTATTTCGCAACATATTCCAAAATGGCTGGAATTATCTTTTGGCTATGCAGTGCGGGGTCTTTGCGATACAGTGCAAGCGTCTTTAGGTAAGTGTAAGCCTTGCCGAGGCGATAAATGGGTTGATGGATTTTACTTCGGCAGTCCAAGATATATCATTGCATTAGATTACAATTTAATACACCTTTTACCAGATGGAGGGTATTTCTGGAATTGGCTTAAACAATCTTTGAACTACTTTAAATTACCATCACCTGCTATTGAATTTGGAAGGGTTACCAAATTATATTTAGTATATCCACTCCAAATTAAGATAAAATGATACACTAAAAAATGAATTATTCCTTAATTTTTTTTTAAACCTTTTTCATTTTGAAACGTCTTAGTATTGGTTTTAGTAACTTATTCAGCAGGTTTTTCTTATGAAAAAAGTGTTTTATTTTGCTCTATTTATTATTACAATAACAGGGATAAATATATTTGGACAACAGCCACAACGTGGTGGAACAATTAAAGGTAAAGTTGTTGATGCAGCGACAAATGCACCGCTTGCACGTGCTAATGTATCGGTAATCACTTTACCCGACTCATCGGTCGCAACAGGAGCAGTCGCAGACGCATCAGGAAAATTTGAAATCAACAATATTCGATTAGGAGCATACATTGTTCGCATAAATTATGTTGGATACGAGACATTCAATTCAGAACCTATAGCGATAACACGGGAAATAAGAACAGTTGATTTAAACACAGTTGGACTTTTGCAGAGTTCAACACGCACAAACGCAGTCGAGGTTACTGCTGAGCGCCAGATGGTAGAGTATTCGCAGGGGAAAAGAATTTTTAATGTCGATAAAAACATTGCTGCAACAGGAGGAACTGCGCTTGACATAATAAAGAACATACCATCTGTAAGCGTTGATATTGATGGGAATGTTAGCCTTCGCGGAAGTTCTAATTTTCGGCTCCAAATAAACGGCAAGCCCACAAGCATCAACCCAACAATATTTTTTGAGCAGACGCCTGCATCATCGATAGAAAGCATCGAGATTATTACCAATCCATCTGCTCGATACGATGCTGAAGGAATGACTGGAATAATTAATGTAATTCTGAATCAAAAGAGAGATGACGGATTGAATGGTTTATTCAGCGTAAATTTAGGGACACGCGATAAGTATTCTTTTTCTATTAATTCAACATATCAATATGGCGATTGGAACTTTTTCTTAAATTATGATTACGGTTCACGTCGTATGCAAGGAAACGGTAGTTCATATAGAATAACTCGTTTAAAAGATACAACAGAGTTATTTCAGGATTTCAAGAATCGGAGAAGTTTTCTAAATCAAGGAATTAGAACTGGTTTTGAATATAATATTTCGAAATTCGACCAACTTTCGATGTCTGCTTCCTATCGGGCATCAGAAGGAACAAGAAAAAGAAATATTGAATATGAAAATTATCTGAATTTCGCAACAGATCCCAATAGTTTATACAATAGATTATCGAAGGAAGATGACGATAGCCCTTACTGGGATTATTCGCTAAATTACAAGCACAATTTCGGCGAACGCGGACACGATTTAACATTTGATGCATACTTTTCTGAATTCGACAGTAAAAATGATGGTGGTTACACACAAATCTGGCAAACACCCATTAGTCCGATTTTAGAAGAAGCATCAAAATCGAATGATATTAATCGCAATATTAATATTCAATCTGATTACTCATATCCGTTTGGTAATTATAAACTTGAAGCTGGTGCAAAAGTATCATTTCAGAAGCTTGATAATGATTATAAGTTTTTCGAGTATTCGGCATTAGATACAAACAAAACAAATCACTTTATTTATAATGAAAGAATTTCGGCTGCTTATGCGATTATTAGTGGGAAATTCGATGATTTTTCTGTTCAATTTGGGTTGCGTGCTGAACACAGCAAAATAGACACCAAACTTAAAACAACAGGAGAGAAAAACAAGCAGGACTATGCAAATTTCTTTCCATCAGCAAATTTTAGTTATAAATTATCAAAAACAGACGAATTTCAAATTAATTATTCGCGTAGAATAAATCGTCCTCGCTCGAATTTCCTTAATCCATTTGTAGATTATTCTGACCCATATAACCTTCGTGGTGGCAATCCGAATTTGAAACCAGAATTTATAAATGCATACGAACTTGCATATATTAAAAATTTCAAGATTTTATCTATCACGCCAACTCTATTTTATCGTCAGACGGACGATAAAATTTCCTTTGTTGCTGATGTTGTTTCTGATGGCAAGATTAAGACAACCTTTGAAAATGTAGCGAAGGGAACAAATTACGGCTTGGAATTGAACATAACATTCGATTATTTTAAATTTATGCGACTATCGGGTGACTTTTCATATTACCGTTCGGAAATAAAGGGCAAAGATAAATCTCTTGAAATGGATAATAATGATTATAGCTGGTCAATTAGAAGTACGGCAAGCATATTTTTATCTCGAGAGCTCTCTATGCAATTAACAGGCTTTTACACTGGACCAACAGTTACAGCACAGGGACAGCGATACTCATCCAGTTCGCTCGATTTGGGTGCACGCTACGAAATGTTCGATCGCAAACTTGCCCTAACTTTCCGCATTTCAGATATTTTAAACGAAATGAAATTTGGTGGATATGCCAAAAATTCGAGTTTTTATAGTCGTTATAATATGAAAAGAGAAACTCGAGTAGCTTATCTTGGATTTCAGTATAAAATAAATGAAGGACCGAAGCAACGCGAACGCCGCCGCCAAACAGACAATACAGGTGGTGGAATGGATTTCGATGAGTTTTAGTTTTTTTGATATTTCGTACAAAATTAAGTGGGTAAATCTAATGCGATTTGCCCATTTTTTTATTACGGATAGTCAAGAATAAAAACAAAAAAGCAGGCATTTTGTTACCTGCTTCCCAGAGCCACTTGACGGACTCGAACCGCCGACCGGCTGATTACAAATCAGCTGCTCTACCAGCTGAGCTAAAGTGGCTTTATTTAGAAAGAACAGCGTCAAATGATGAATACAAAAATAAGAACTTTTCAGATATTGAACAAATTTTTTTTGAAAAAATTCTATATTTTTTACAAAAAATTTATCAAAAATTATCACACAATTGAAATTTGTTAGTAAATCAATATATAATTGAAATAAAATTGCAAAAATATGATAATAGGAAGATTAAAAAATAAATTTTTTTTCAACATAATCGTTACTATAAAAGTTAGTATTATATTAATAAAAAATGAATGTGTAAGGGTGATTAATTATAACGTTTGGAGAAAAGTATGTCGAGAACTTTAAACAAAGTAATGTTAATTGGAAATGTGGGGAGAGATCCCGAACTAAAATTCACACCGAGCGGAATACCTGTTGCAACATTTAGACTGGCAACATCAGAAACCTGGAAGGACCGCAACGGGAATTTGCAAGAGCACACAGATTGGCATACAATTGTCGCCTGGCGTGGGCTTGCCGAAGTGTGCCAAAAATTGCTTCGCAAAGGGACACGCATTTATCTTGAAGGGAAATTGCAGACAAGAACAATTGAAGATAAGAACAACAACACTCGCCGCAACATAGTTGAGGTGATTGCTGAAAATATGATTGTTCTTGACGCACGCAAGCAAAAAGAAAATTCGGATAGTTCAGAAGAAAGGATAATTTCTGATTCTTTATATCCTGACACAAGCTTCGATGCTAATGATTTTTCTGATTTTGATACAGAATTAACCGATACTTTCGATGAATCATACGATTTTGATGAATCTGACAAAAAAAACGATGATAGTCCTTTCTGATAATTGACGAAAAGCGATGAATAAACAAAAAAAAATTGAGATAAAAGTCGGCATTGTATCAGTTCTTGCAATAATAATCTTAATAATTGGACTGTCGCTTGCGAAAGGTATAAGTATTTCACCTGCTAAAAATTTAGTGCATTTCAGGTTTGACAACTCTGGCGGGATAACAGAAGGCTCGCCGGTGGTTGTCAATGGAGTTCGGTGCGGTGTGGTAAAGTCTATTACAAATAGCAACGGCTCGGTTCTGATAACCGCAGATATGGAAACCGTAGAAAATTTGAAGACAGATTGTTATGCAAGGATAACAATTTTAGAAATTACTGGTGGAAAGAAAATTGAAATTTTTCCTGGCTATTCGGATAGACCTTTCGATAAAAGTCAAGAAATTCCAGGAAGAGCAACTGCTGATTTGGCTGATTTAATTGCAACATTGGGAGAAGTGAGTAACGATGCTGCCTCACTTGTTAAAAATCTGGATACACTCACTCAAAATCTCAATTATGTGATGAACAACAAGCATTTGCTTAATAATCTTGAGACAATTGCCCATAATACAAGCGAGATAACCGTTAATTTGAACACTTTTATTAAAGAAAATTACAATGCACTACAAAATATTGTAATTAATCTGAACAATCTTGTTTCTGATTTGAAGAAAACATATTCTCAAAATGAACCGAAACTAAATAAAATAATCGGTCAAATAGAAATTGCGTTAACGAATGCAAATGAATTGCTTTCGAAGATGCAAAACACTATCGGTGAAGCTGATAAAACTCTTGCGAATATTAACGATATAACCGAGGAAGTTCGTTTTGGGAGCGGTCTTGCAAATCGATTAATTTACGACAAGAAACTTGCGGGCGAACTTGATTCAACATTGAAATCAATCAATATCTTACTTAATCAAATTGAGAATCACGGTGTAAATGTAAACGTCAGGTTAGGAACACGCCCATAAACTAATAGGAGAAAAGAAATGTCTGCAAAAACAACAGTTGTAACAGAAGAACTTGATAGATATTTGCATACTCAGTTTACAGCCGAGGATGAAATTATTCAAAAAGTATTGGAAAATGCACAGCGCAAAGGACTACCGAAAATCCATATTAGTGGCAATCAAGCGAGATTTATGCAATTTTTGCTTAAAGCAATGAATGCAAAATATGTGCTTGAAATTGGTAGTCTTGCGGGGTATAGTGCAATTTCAATGGCAAGAGCATTGCCTGAGGATGGGAAGCTTACAGCGGTTGAGCTTAATCCCGAGTATGCAGAAATAATAAAGGAAAATGCAGAAATTGCGGGAGTCTCAAAAAAGATTGAAGTAATTTGCGATGATGGTCGGCATTTTGTTGAAAGCTGTAAATTTAATTATGAATTAGATTTCGTTTTTGTAGATGCGGACAAACCCGGATATCACCTTTATTTGAACAAGCTGACACCGTTTATTAGAAAAGGTGGGATATTTGCGGCAGATAACGCTTTTGCTTTTGGATATGTGCTTGATAGTGCTCCTGAGCGTGATCCAAACGAAGTCAAATCAATAAAAAATTTTAATGAAAAATTCCTTGCTCACGAGAATTATTTTGTAACTCTCGTTCCTATAGGTGATGGTTTGATAATGGGCTTAAAGAAATAATTTTTTTTACTTTCCGAATTGCATAAATTGATTTTTGTAAATTGATTGTATCAGGTCGGCAACGTCAATAATCATAATCACACGTCCGTCGCCTAATATTGTGGAACCAGCCACACCTGTGATACTTCCTAAATATTCACCGAGCGATTTGATTACAATTTCTTGTTGTCCAAGCAGTTCATCAACAACAAGCCCGATTCGTTGCATTCCCAAGCCAACATTAACAACATAGCGATTATCTAATTCTTCGCGTGGATTTGTAACACCCAAAACTTTGTCTAATCTAAGAATTGGGATTACTTCCTGCCGAATACGAATCACTTCCTGATGGCTCACAGTATAGACGCTATCTGTATTTATAGCAACCACTTCAACAACAGAACTAAGAGGAAGTGCATAAGTTTCGTCTTGCACTTTAACAAGCAAGCCTTGAATAATTGCAAGAGTAAGAGGAAGCTTAATAATAAAAGTGGCTCCTTTACCTACTTCGGATTCTATATCTATCATTCCTTTGAGGTTCTGGATATTTGAGCGTACAACGTCCATACCAACGCCACGACCCGAGACAGCAGTAACTTTGGCAGCAGTGCTAAATCCAGGAGCAAAAATTAGCTGAAAAGCTTCGCGAGCAGACATTTGGGAAGCTTGTTCGGGTGTAATAATTCCTTTTTCAATAGCTTTGGCTTTGAGTTTTTCTGGATCCATTCCGCGACCATCGTCGGAAATACGAAGGACAATATTGTTGCCTTCCTGGTCCGCATCTAATGTAATTGTTCCAAATTCAGGTTTGCCGAGACGAATTCGTTCTTCTGGTGGTTCGATCCCGTGGTCGCAAGAATTACGGATCATATGGACGAGTGGATCGTTTAATTCTTCGATAATACCGCGATCAATTTCAGTTTCTTCGCCTTTAACAATTAAATTAATTTTTTTGCCAAATTCTTTACTAAGGTCACGAACGATGCGGGGTGCTTTCTGGTAAAGTTTGCCAATGGGCACCATACGCATACGCATTACAGCAGCTTGGATCTCGGAAGTAACAAAATCGATTTGAGCAGTTGTCTCAATTAAATCGCGAACGTGCTCATTTTTGCCGAATTCTTGTTCGACCATTTCGGTAATTTGAGCTAAGCGGTTTCGCCCAAGTACAAGCTCGCCGGAAAGATCCATTAGAGCTTCAACACGGTTGACATCAATTCTAATAGTATCAGATGCGAGTGCTTTCCCTGGTGATTTTGATGTTTCTTTATTTGCTGATGGTTTAGTTTGCTGCTGCGATACAATGATTGGTTGAGATATTGGCTGCTGATTAGTATTTTCAACAGGAGATTCAACAACAGGAATACCGTAAATATGTTCTATTGGCTTTTGTTGTTCTGGAACAATAGTTATATTGGAATCTGATGGTTCAGCTTCAACTTGTTCTGCAATTGGATCCATTGTGTTGCTATTTATTGTAACACTTGTTTGAGAAATTTCGTCTTTGAATTTGATATTAATTTCCTGAAAAGCGGCATCGATGAGCTTTAATTCTTCATCACTAAAATCACCTGGTTTAGTTGCAATTTCTGGGTTGGAAAGGACGGCTTCGACAAAGCTTGTTCCTTCGGGTAGAATTTGTTGAGTATCCAAAGTGTTTTGAAGCTCAAGGAACTGGGATTGCATTTGTGAATCTTTCAAACGCAGAATTTTAGCAATAGTTTCGGAGTAATCAGCAGATGGTTCGTTGCCTTCTTTAATTTGAGCCACCATCATAGTGATCCAATCCTGAACCTCGAGAAGGACATCAATTATTTCTTGATTAACTTTTATTTCTCCTCGACGAAGTTTATTGAGGATATCTTCTGCGTGGTGAGTAATTTCAGCGATTGGATTGAAGCCCATAAAGGAAGAAGTCCCTTTGATGGTATGGAAACTACGGAAAATTCTATTGATAAGGTCTAAATCATCTGTTCTTGTTTCAATTTCAATTAGATCCTGGCTTAAATTTTCGAGAAGTTCTGATGTTTCAATCAAGTAACCTTCAAATAATTCTTGCATTTCAGGATCATTAAAACTCACCGAAGCCATAATCACTCCAAATTATTTGCCGAATAGAGCATCTATATCGTCTTGCGAAAATTGTTCGAACGAATCTTCATCGCTATTTTCATCAACAACTGGAGTTTTAGTATCACCAGTTGCTTCTGTCGAAGGATTTTGATTAGCAAACATTTTGTCAATTTCGCCCATATCGATTGGCTCGTCTAAATTGCCACTTTCGACTTGTTCGATAACTTCATCAACTTGTTGTTGGCGGAATTCTTTATTAGCCATAGCTTCGACAGCTTCGGGGTCGAAGGCAATTTTGCGGTGAAGCTGAGAAACTTGCATTTTATCATCTGGTGATGGCTCTTTATGCATAAGTTCGCTTATTTCAGATTCATTAAAGTGGTGTAGAATTTTTGTTAACTTAGTTTGAACAGTTTCGAGCAAATTATTAACAGCTGCTATTTGTTGAGCGGTAATATCCTGTACTTGAAGAGAAATCATAATGGAGTTTGAATCGTTAGTAATGCTGGAAATTAATTCTTCGGTTTCATTAGAAATTTTATTAATTTCAACATTAGGAATTTTTTTCATTGTGGTAATAATTGTAGCCAGTGCGGGAAGATGTTGTTTGAGGTCTTCCCCTTTTTCTATTGCCTTATAAAGAGCTTCGAGGAGTGCGATTGGATTTTCTCTTTTCTTTTGAACAATTTCAATAATTCTATTATAATTCTTTTTGATAATTTCAATTTTATATTGAATACCATCTACAATATCCATTACTTCGGTAATTGCCATTTCGGTAGCTTCGGTAACTTTGCTAAGTTGCTTGGAAGCAGATGGCATTTTCTTTAGATTTTCTTGAATTGAAGCATTAATTTCGTCCAGAAGTGGCTGAATTTCGCTGACAAAGATAAAAATTTCTTCGAGAAAAGGGATAACTCTTTGTCCTAATACAAATAGAGCTCTCAACTCATCAGCTTTTTGGAGCAACAGAGTAATATCTTTTTGTTTCATAGCCTCTCCAACTTATGAATTTTGAATAGTTTTAAGAACAGCATCTAATTTTTCCTTTAGCACTTGTGGAGTGAAAGGCTTAACTACATAATTATTAACTCTTGCTTTAAGAGCTTCAATAATATCTTGTTTTAATCCGCGAGTAGTAACCATAAGAATAGGTAAATTTGATAATTGAGCATCAGAGCGTATAGCTTTTGTAAGGTCAAGGCCGCTCATATTAGGCATATTCCAGTCTGTGATAACGAAATCGACTTTGTTCTGGCGTAGCTTTTCGAGGGCTTCCTGTCCGTCGCCAGCTTCAATAACGTCGTTATAACCGAAAGTTTTAAGTGCGTTTATCACAATTCTTCTCATAGTTGGAGAATCATCTACAACTAAAAAAATCATAAAAGAACCTCATAAATTTATTATTCAATAATATTATCGATAAAATAAAACAAAACTTTAATAGAATTATCCAATATATTTTGCAACTTCATATTGAATTCGTTTAGTATTGAAAGGTTTGATTAAATATGAATTAGCGCCCGCAGCAAGGCCGGCGTTAATATCTTCGTCTTTTGCAAGAGAAGACAGAATAATAATAGGTATATCTTTATATTCAGGGTTTTGACGGATAGAGCGAATGAGTTTAAATCCATCGATATTAGGCATATTTAAATCAGTAATAAGCAAATCTATTTTTTCTTTTGGCAGAATTTCGAGAGCTTCCATACCGTCTTGCGCTGAGAGCACGCGATATCCTTTGATTTTAAGGGCAAGCGTTATAAACTTGCGAACTGATGGAGAATCTTCGGCTATTAATATTGTTTTTGCCATCTTCAAACCCGAATTAGTACAAAATTATTCCTTTTGATAAGCCATAGCTTTTGGGAAATGAACCAGTTTAAATGCCTTTGAGATACCGTGCAAGGATTCAGAATAACCAATAAACAAGTATCCACCCTTGTTTAGCGAATTATAAAGATGAGTAACTACCTGCTGTTTGGATGGCATATCAAAATAAATCAACACATTGCAACAGAAGATAACATCGCAATTAGTAACAGTGCGCATTTGCTGAGCATCATAGAGGTTAATATTCATAAATTTAACCATCTGTTTTATTTCATCGCTAAGGACATAGTTTGTACCTTGCTGTTTGAAATATTTTTTTAGCAAATGCGGTGGAACATTTCTGATGGAATATTCTTTATAAACTCCCTGCTGAGCTTGTTCCAGGACCGACTTATTAATATCACTCGCGAGTATCTGGAATTGCACGCGTGGATACATTGGTCTTAGCTTTTCAGCAACTATCATAGCCAAGGTGTAAGCTTCTTCACCGGTTGATGAGGCTGCACTCCAAATACGGAAGACCGGATTGAACAAATTCTGGCGGGTAGAGAGAATTTCGGGAACGATATGGGTTTCAAAGGCTTCGAATTGCTGAGGAGCACGGAAAAAATAAGTCTCGTTGATTGTAATAGCATCGAAAAGCTCATTTAGTTCGTTTCTTCCCATTGGGGAACGCAGCAAGGTTAAATAATCTTCGAATGAAGAAAGTTTGTTGGTAGAAATACGTTTTGCAATTCTTCCTTCGAGCAAATACTTTTTATTATCAGTATAGTATATTCCACACTGATCGTATATAAAATTTCTTAACTCATTAAAAGTATTATCATTTAGTTCCATTTTCACCGGCACTGTTTTTTTTACTTCTTTACTTTCTTCTGTTGGCTTGCCAGCCCCAAACTGAAATAATCGAGCTGCCATTTATTAAACTCATTATTTAATATATTATAACTTAATAAACAATTCATAATAAAAAAATTAAAAAATTCTAACCACTCAGTAAACTTTTCTCAATTCCGGCATTATGCAACAATTCTTCGATAAATTCTTTGTTATTATCATCTGATATTTCGAACAATTTTTTAATTTTGGCGCTTGATTTCTGACTATCAAGCTTAAACAATAACTCAACAACAGTTGAACATTCAATTGATTTACAAACAATCAAATTATCGAAAATCCCATCGATTACAATATATTTGTTGTTTTCGGGAGTTTCGTCCCAGAAATAAGTCAGTAAAGATAGGAAATCTATATCACAACCAATCATTGAGCGATTAATAATTTCATTATAGAAAGCTTTGAAAAATTCTTTAATAAGTTCAGGTGAGTTATATTTTAACAACTTTTCTAAAACAAAGCTTTGAGTATCATTATTGCCTTTGAAAATCTCATTCATTATCGATGGGATATCATCTTTAATAAACACATTTCCTAAGGCAATAAGACCTGCTGCACGTATATCATCATCATCGTCGAAAAGTGCTTTATAGGCAAGGTATCTCAAATTATCGGGCAAAACAAATTCTTCACCTAATCTAAATGATATAGCTGCAACAGTTTTTAGAATAATAATCTGAATTGTTTCGCTAACTTCATCAATTTTTGAGAAAAGTTGGCGAGCTACTTCAATATCATCACAATTAATGGATAAAGCGTCAATAATTTCGGTTTTTAGAAAATCGTCCTTCTCGTCTGTTAGAGCAAAAATCAGGAAATCAATTGCTTTTCTAGAACCAATTTTCCCGAGTGCTTCGATAACGTTAGGCTTTTGGTCTTCTTTGGTGTTATAAATTTTAACTAATTTTTCGATAATGGATTCATCTTGGTAATTGCCAAGAGCTTCAATAGCGGCTTGCACAACATTTTCATCTGGATCATCGAGCAACGGATATATTTTATGAGCAAGATGGCGAGTATTGATAAGTCCTAGCAAATCGCAAGCAAATTTTCTAACGTCAGGATCTGGATTATCCAGATAGCTCGAAAGGAACTCAGCGGAGGCTTCTCCAAGGTGAGCCAGGATATCACCTGCTGTATTACGAAGTTCTACATTTTTGCTCAATATATTTGGTGCAATAATTTCGGAAGCAAGGCGAGCAAAATCTCCTTTCAAATCACACAGGGCTCTAACTGCAACATCACGTACACCACTATCGTCATGAGTAATCAACTCGCAAAGAGATTTCACAACATCTTCGTCGAAATCATTTGTCTGGGCAATAGAAATAATGGTTTCAATAAGTAATGTTGTATCGTCCGCTTCGTTAAGCTCTTTTATTAAGAGTGCTTTATCCATAGAATTACAAAAATTAATTTTGTATAATTTAATATAATTAAAATAGTTTTATTATAGATAAATATCAAGTAAAAATATTTTATTTTATTCAATATTTTTTCCAGTTATATTAATGCCTAACTGTTCAATTCTGTATCGCAATTTAGCACGCGAAATTCCTAAAATTTTAGCTGCCTTTATTTGATTTCCATTGGTGATTTTCAAAGTCTGGATAATCAAATCACGAACAACATTTCCCATAGGAGCACCAGTTTTGGAAATTTGCAGGAAGTGCTGACCATCAGCAAGTTCAATAGTTTGTTTCCCAGGAATTTGCACGCTTGTAGTTGTAGATTTGAGAAAGCTTAGAGATTCTTTTGTGATTAAATCATTAGATTCGAGAAGAACTACGCGTTCGATTACGTTGCGGAGTTCTCTTACGTTACCTTTCCAATGATAATTATTAATAATTTCAACGGCTTCTGGTGAAAAACCTTTGATATTTTTGCCAAATTTAAGGTTGAATTCATTAACGAATGCTGTTGCAATTTTTAGGATATCAGCGCCTCGTTCGCGAAGTGGTGGCAAAAGAATACGGGCAACATTCAAACGGTAATAGAGGTCCTCGCGGAAAGAACCTTCTTCGACTAACTTTTCTAAATCTTTATTTGTGGAAGCGATAACCCGCACATCAACGGATATTTCTTTTGACCCACCAAGACGGTAGTATTGCCTTTCCTGCAAAACGCGAAGTAATTTCACTTGAAGTTCGAGGCTAAGTTCAGCAATTTCATCGAGCAGAATTGTTCCGTGATGAGCCTGTTCGAATTTACCTTGCTTAATTTTTTCTGTGGCACCGGTAAAAGCACCACGTTCATAACCAAAGAGTTCATTTTCGGCAAGTTCGCGTGGGATTGCACCGCAATTAATAGTAACGAAAGGACCTTTTGCACGTGGTGAGTTTTCGTGAATAAAGCGAGCCATCAATTCTTTTCCTGTGCCTGATTCGCCAAGAATAAGGACGGTAGTATCATCGGCACGAGCGACAATTTTTGCCATTTCGATGGCTTTCAGCATTGCCTCGGACGAACCTAAAATCTCACTTGGTTGGTCTTTTTTCAATTGTTCGGATAGAATATCAACTTGACGTCGTAAATCAAAGTTCTTCAAAGCACGTTCGACGGAAACTTCAAGTTGTTCGAGGTCGAGTGGCTTTACGATAAAATCTTCTGCCCCGAGTCTCATTGCACGAACTGCCATTTTAATATCGGAGAAGGCAGTCATAATGATTACTGGCATTGAATAGCCTTGCTTCCGAAGTTGCTCTAAAATATCAAGTCCGTTGGCGTGCCCCAAAAAGATGTCGAGAAGAATTAAATCAGGCGAAATCATATGGAGTTCGTCAAGTGCCTGATTTGCATCTGTAAAGGTAACCACTTTTGAGTATTTGCTGGAAAGAATACCTTTTACCGTCTGATTGACTAATGGGTCGTCCTCTATTACTACTATTGTGTAATTATTTTTGAACATTCTAAACCTTCATTTATTATTACAAAAATCATTCAAATTGTTTTGGGACGGGCAGTTTAACATAAAAAGTAGTGCCCACACCAACTTTACTTTCGACATCGATAACTCCACCGTGTTGGTGCAAGATTCTTTGAGTGATAGGCAATCCGAGCCCTGTCCCGTCTGGCTTTCGAGTAAAGAATGGATTGAATATTTTTGACAAATCTTCGGGAGTGATACCGACTCCATTATCAGTAATCGAAACAACAACCATTTCACCTTCATTGTGCTTCAATCCAGCTTCGACATAAGTTTTAATAATAATATTGCCTTTTGTTTTGATTGCATCGGCAGAATTTGTGATAAGATTAACGAAAACTTGTTGCAATTGCTTTTCGTCGGCAGCAACAAGAGGCAAATCATCTTGAAGTTGCAATTCAACAGTAATTTCTTTTCGTTTAAGAACAGAAGCAACTAATTCGAGTGTAGTCGGAATAAGAGAATTTATATTTACTTCTTTAACGTCAGGAATTGTTGGACGCGAGAAATTAAGAGTAACTTCAACAATCCGGGAGATGCGTTCTACACCTTGTAAAGCAGTATTAACATAGTCGAATTCAGGTGCATTCTCGGATATATTACGTTTAAGAATTTGAAGATTTAAATTTACTGCTGCAAGCGGATTTCTTATTTCGTGAGCAACACCAGCGGAAAGTTGGCCCAAAAGAACAAGTTTGTCCGCTTGGACAAGTTTATCAGTTAGAGCGTGTTGTTCACTAACATCTCTTGCAATTGCCTGAATTAAGTTTTTCCCGTCATATTGAACAAAGCGAGCGCTTACTTCAACCATAAGGCTTTCATCATTATTAGTCTCTAAGGAAAGTTCGCTAAGAACCATTGGGGAGCTCGATTTCTGCAGTAATTTAAATATTCGCCGAAATTGAGGGAGAGTTGAGCCGATGAGCTCATCACGAGATATGCCAAGAAGGGTTGCGGCATATTCGTTTGCATCGAGTATGCACCAAGTTTCAGGTTGTACGATAAAAACGGCATCTGATGCATTATCGAAAAAAGATTTATACCAAGAAAGTTGTTTTTCCAAACGTTCGACTTTTGCTTTTAATGTTTCTCTTTTTTTTTCGGATTTTGCCATATTACTTCTTTTCTTTTTTCACATTAGGATTAATGTTTGTGCTATCCTGGGTATTCTCATTTTTTTGAAAAGGGACAAGTTCCTCAGGCTTAAGGTTTTTCAATTTATTATATTCTTCTGATGGTTGTTCGATAATTGTTTCGACAGCTTTTTTCAATAAATTTTCGGGTTTAAGCATATCTTTTAAGTTTTCCTGCTTTGGCAAATTTGGGTTGAAATTGGGGTCGTGAAGTTGTATTTCCTTTTTCTGGTAGATTGTTTTTTCTCTATCGAGAAGATATTCTGGTATTGGTTCTCCACTGCGAACAGCAAGAAGATATTCAACGCTTAATTTTACATCTTTTGCATAATCAGAATTTGGATATTTTTCAATTAATATGGAATAATATTTCAAAGCACTATCTGGCATTGATTTCAAACGTTCATATATCCAGCCAATATTATATAACGCTCTTGGAGCTAAGAATGAATTTGGATAATCGAGATATACTCTCTGAAATTGTTTTATAGCAAAATTATAATCTCCGAATTTCATTAAATCTCTGCCAGAAGAATAAATTTCTTCGACTGTATCTTGAGCAAACGCTCGGGTGTAGCCTAAAATTTTCATTGCTTCTCTGCCGTATTCGGTTTTTGGATATTTTTCAACAATTACTTCAAGCAAAGAATCAGATGTTCTCAGATCAGAATTTCTCCAATGGTGTGAAACGACATAGAGATAGCGAGCAGAAGTTGTATCTCTTTCGGGGGAAACAACCATTGCCAGGTTATAATAGTAAAGCGAACTATCAATGTTCTGAAGTCGAGAGTGGACGCGTCCAAGTTCAAACAGATCATTAGCTAGAATTTTGCGAGAAGTGTCTTGAAGGGTTTCGCCGCGTTTCAATCTTTCGAGAGCATCTCTTGTTTTAGTTTGATAAGAATCCCAAGCATTTAGGATCTGATACATTTCATCAGAGAAATTATTTTGGACATTTCTCGAGGCACGACCGCGAGCGAAGTACATTCGGGCTTTTGTATAGTCATTTTTTAAATAGAAGTCTATTCCTCTCTCGTATGCGAAAGCAGAAGTAGCAGGATTGACATTATACAATGAATCAGCAGTACGCTCAAATTGAGCGATTTTTTCTTCATCATTATGATAACGAGCGATTTGCATTCTTTGAGTATGGACAAAGACACGCCATTCACTAAATTTACCATCATTATCGAGATAGTTGAGGATTTTTTCGGCTTCATCGGTTTTCCCAAGTCGTATAAGCGAGGCTGCTCTATATAAATTAGCTTCGAAAATTCCTAAATAATCTGGTTTATATTTCAAAACGTTTGCGAATTCAATTTCAGCACGTTCGAACATACCCATACGGAAAAGAAGCGAGGCAAGTTCGAGTTGCCAGCGGGCTTTCATTTCTTGGTTGTCTGATTGAGCAACAGCCTGCAAATACGGTTTAAGAGCCGAGGGCAAATCGTTTTCGTAGAGAGCAAGTTCGGCTTCAATTCTGAAAGCATCTGAAAGAATATCGTAACGCTTTTTCTGCCAGGCAATATCAACTGTTCGGGAAAGGATGATTCGGCCGGCATAAAATTTTTGCTGAACCAATAGATTTAGGGCAAGCAGTAAATGAGCATCGGGCGAGAGCTTACCATCAGGGAATTTATCGATAAGTTCGCTGCATTTTACTTGGGAAGGTAACCACTCTTCGCGATAAAAATAAGTTTTTGCCATCAAATAAAGTACATCTTGGATGTAATCGCTTTTTGGTTTATACGCTAATATTTTTGAACCTTTGATAAGAATCGAATCGAGCTTTGCGTTGACGGGTTGGCGTTTAAATCTATTTATAATAAATTCCTGCAAAAAATCGGGCATCCCGCTTCTACGGGGAATTTCGATATTCACAGGCTGAACCGGTATTAGAACTCGTGGTAAGATCCGCTTTTTTTCTTCTTGATATTCAAATTCTTCTTCTGATTCTTTCAGCAGGCGATTTGCGTTGTAGTATGTATTGAAATATGCAGTAAAATTATCATATCTGAAGCAAGAACTAAGCGATATGAGTAAGAAAACCAGCAATAATTGCTGAATTTTTGCTTTTGAATTCATTTTAGAATTTCTCAATAATACAAAAAGTTGTAACTATTTTCATATTTACCAATTATTTATAGCAAAAATAACAAAATGGCGAATATTCTACAAACAAATATTTTACGTTTAATTAATTAATATATTTTATTTAATAATTATTCGAAATTAAAGTTTATTTGGTATTTATTAACTCCTGTAAGTCAAAAAACACTTGTGTTGGAGTAATTTTTCTCATACAATTGAAGTGTTTTTGGGGGCAATTAGAACGCCCAATATGACTACACGGGCGGCAGTTGAGAGTAATTTGCGAAATTTTATATTGAACTCCGTATGGTGTAAAACCAAGTTCAGGGACAGTAGAACCAAATATGGCGACAATGGGTTTTTGGAGAGCTGAGGCAATGTGCATAAGCCCGGTATCATTGGAAATAAAATAGTGGCATTCATTAATTTTTTGGATTGTATTGGGAAGCGGCAATTTCCCGGTGAAATTTTCAACATTGAGATTATATAAATTGGTGATGAGATTTGAATTATCGACTTCATTTTTATTGCCGAATAAGTAGAATTTTGCTCCGTAGTGAGAAGAGATGAGTTTCATCAGTTCGGCAAAATTCTCGGGGAGCCATTGCTTAGTAAAGTGTTGAGCACCGTGAGCAATGCCAAAAATTAATTTGTCGTTTTTTTGTTGGGGTGTATCACTATTTTGAAGAAAAATTTCTGTATTGTAATTCTTATTGACCACATTAAGTTCAGCGAGTGTCTCGAAATACCTATCGACTACGTGTTTTGGTGAGCGAATAAGTGATTTTAGATAAACAAGAGAAAGTTTATAAAGCCTGTACTTGTTATAGCTAATTTTTTTCTTGTAAAGTCCGGAAAGAAGGGACTTGCTACGCAGGTTGTTTTGCAAATCTATTGCAATGCTGTATTTTTGAGAATTGTTTGCCAGAAGGATTTCCTTTTTCAGAAAATTAATTTTGTCTTTTTGGTCAGATTTTTCGAAAACGAACAATTTATCGATAAATGGGTTGCTTTCGAGCAGGCAAGCCATTGGTTTTGTAGTTAAATAAGTAATTTTAGTATCAGGAAGTTGCTCTTTGATAGCACGAAGAATCGGAGTGGTGAGGACCACATCGCCAATGGAACTAAACCTCGCTATTAATATATTGTTTTTTTCAAATAATTTCATATATTAATAAATTGATATTTATACAAATTAATAAAAATACGAATAAGATTTAAATATAAAATATAGGGAAAAAAATGAACTTCACGTTAGAAAACCAGAACAATATTGTGATTTTCCGTTTGAAAAATTCTAATGTTGATGGGCAAGTGGCAGCTCAGCTGAAAGCAAAGCTCTTGATTGTTGCACAACCCGATATTGAAGCATTAATCATTGATTTATCACCCGTGGAAGCAATAGATAGTTCAGGGCTTGGGGCGTTGTTACTTGCACACAGACAGCTCAAAGATTATTCAATTCCCGTAATTCTCACGGGTGTGAAAGATTTTGTTCGGAGCTTGATGAATATCACTCGAATTGACGAGTTATTTGAATTCTACGATACAGTTGAAGAAGCACTTGAAACTTTTGTAAAAGAAGCAGAAGAATAGAAATGGTTCTCACACCTGATAATTCAATTGTATTGATAATAGATATTCAATCTAAGTTGTTGCCGCATATATATCAAAATGATGAATTAATCAATAATAATGCAAGATTGATTAGTGGATTAAAGTTATTGGAAGTACCAATAATTATTACTGAGCAATACCCCAAAGGACTTGGGAAAACATCAGATAGATTGATTGAAGTGCTGGGTGATGATTACAAACCAATCGAAAAGGATACATTTAGTTGTTTAAGTTGCGACGAAGTGTTGAATTTGCTGCGCCAATCAAGAAGAAAGAATGTAATAATCACTGGGATCGAGGCTCATATTTGCGTTATGCAAACGGTTCGAGATTTGATTGCAAATGATTTTAATCCGTTTGTAGTTGTAGATTGTGTATCGTCGCGAAAATTATTTGATAAAGAATATGGTTTGAAAAGGATGCTAAGAGAAGGTGCTTTCCCAGCAACATATGAATCGGTGCTGATGGAGATAGCAAACACTTCTAAACATCCTAATTTTAAAGAAATATCAAAAATAATAAAATAAAAAACGAGCATAAAGAGGGAATAAATGAGATATACAGTTGCGGAGTTAGACGAAAGCAACCTTCACCATAATATTTCCCAGATAAAAAAATTTGCACCGAACTCATCAATAGTGGCAATGGTGAAAGCAAATGCTTATGGTCACGGGATAGAGTATTATGCTAAAATTCTGCGCAATGAAGGCATTGAATATCTTGGATTTGCTTTTGTCGATGAGGCTATTGAGGTGCGAAATTTAGGCGATAGTGGGAAAATGATTGTGCTTGTGTCAGCTCAGGAAGATGAAATTGATAAATACCTTGAATTCAACATAGAAACGACTTTTTCGAGTTTCGATATAGCAAGATTATTTTCAGAAAAAGCAAAAGCACAGAGCAAGACTGTCTTTGCTCATTTATTTGTAGATACGGGGATGCATCGCGATGGAGTTGCCCCCGAGCAAGCATTAAAATTCATTGAAAAAGCAGAAGAATTTGGGAATATTAAAATTATTGGGATTTGCTCCCATTTATCTACTGCTGATAGCGATGATTTAGGTTTTGCGCTGGAACAAATGGAACTATTTAACCGAACTATTGAGTATATAGAAAGCAAAGGATATAAATTTAAATATAAACATCTTTCGAATAGTGCAGGGCTTGTCAATATTCCCTGCAAAGCGTGCAATCTTGTTAGACCAGGTATTTCACTGCACGGATTGATGAGTACTCCTGAGCTGGCAAAAAAGATGGATTTGAGACCAGTACTTAGTTGGAAATCAAAAGTTCAATTGATTAAACCGGTAAAAAAGGGTGAAACAGTTGGGTATTCGCTCAAATATATTGCTGAGAAAGACACAAATGTAGCTGTTGTGCCGATTGGTTATGGCGACGGGCTTCTGCGAAATTTAAGCAACAGAATGCAATGTTTGATTAATGGAAAAAGGTACAACCAAATTGGTACAATTTGTATGGACGAATGTATGTTCGATATTGGCAATGATAATGTCGGGGTGTTAGATGAAGTTGTGCTAATTGGGAAACAAGGCAGCGAAGAAATATCCGTTTATGAGATTGCAGAATTAGCAGGAACAATTACATACGAGGTAACAACATTAATTACCAAGCGGGTGCCACGCATTATAAAAAAATAATTATTTTACTTTTTTTATAATTGAATTAATTGTAATTTTGTAGTTCGATTTTTATCAAAGCTTACGGGTGATTATTATGCCAAAAATGAAAGCAAGCGGTTCTGCAAAGAAACGTTTTGAAATCACAGGGAGCGGCAGGATTAAACGTAAGAGAGCTTATCACAGCCATATTCTTACGAAGAAATCTCCAAAACGCAAGAGATTACTTCGTACGACTACATTAATTTCGGCAGTTGATGAGCCAAGAGTAAAACGTTTGCTTGCGCTTTAATTTTAGGACGAATGGGGTATCGAAGCTCTCCCTAAGTCCATATTTTTTTTGTTTAATTATTAAGGATTTTTATTATGCCAAGGTCAGTCAACAAAGTAGCTTCGCGTGCCAGACGTAAGAAAATGTTAAAGCTCGCCAAAGGTTACTGGGGGCGTCGTAAGAATGTCTGGACAATTGCGAAGAATCACATTGAAAAAGGTTTGCTCCACGCATATGTAGGCAGGAAATTGAAGAAACGCGAGTACCGCAGTTTGTGGATTGTTCGCATCAATGCTGCTGCACGAATGAATGGGACTACTTATTCTAAATTGATACACGCACTTAAAGAAAAGGGTGTAGTAATCAATCGCAAGGTTTTGGCTTACTATGCAGCTAATAAGCCAGAAGTTTTTGCTGCTATTGTAAAGCAAGTAATATAGAGTTTTCTGTTTTATAAGAAGCTGTCTTATAGCCTTCGGAAGGATTGAAATCTTCCGAAGGTTTTTATTTTAATCATCTCATTTGCATATAAATATCAATGAGGCGAATTCTCTCAAAAGCAAAAAAGAGGTGCTATCTCATAACCTTCGGAAGGTTGCGGAAACTTTCCGAAGGTTTCTCTTTAAAACATTTATCGTAATATCCTCATATTTCTTATATACTTTTGCGTTGGGGTTTCTAGTACATAGTAATACAAGCCCGGTGCAATATCACCAGCATTCAAAATGACTGAATAGTTGCCTTGATTCCTATATTCTTCGAAAACAATTTTAATTAATTGCCCGGTAAGGTCGTAAATTTTCAAGCTGGTAAAGCCTTTTTCGAGTAATTCAAAATCAATAGTGGTTGAAATCGAGAAAGGATTAGGCCGATTTTGAGCTAAGCCGAAATTACCGGAAATAGGGTCGAAAAGTCGAGGACCGCCTTGATTACAGTACCCAGTTAGTTTGAAAGAACCGTCAGAAGTAATGAACTTAACTTTAATATCTTCAAGTGGATAAATATTAAAGAGCTTAAGAGCAGTAATAGTATCATTACCTGTTCCGATGTTGAATTTAATTGAGAAATGGTTTTCCGACAGGCGACCGTCGTATGGGATTACAAATGTAATTGTTCTATTATACATATCAATTACATCATCGACAAAAGTGCCAATCGGAGCAAGCATAGTAGAATTGAAAGATAAGCTGGCTTTGATATTGTTAAGTTTCAAAAGTTTGTTATCAGAAAGGTTTGTGATTTTTATTGGTAAATCAACGGATTTGCCACTCGCTCCAGAAATATTTCCAACCTCGATAAGCAAACTATCAAGAAGGACACCCGTAGCGTTGCCGAATAAATTAATAAATAGAGGTACTTTGGAACCACTGTGCCTAATAGCAATAACGCCGTTGCTTCTACCTAAGTTGTAAGGAATATATCTTAAATTCAAATCGAGTGCATGGTTGGCAGAAAGGACAAAAGGAGTTTTTGGGAAAGACAGAATTTTAAAATATCGGTCAGTTGGACCTGTAAAGAAAATACTATCAATTATAATATCACTTTGAGATAAATTTCGAATAAAATCGGTAAGAGTAGTGTCGCGATAATCATTAATATCAAGAGTACCAAAATCGACAATATCGCTTAAAGAGGTTAAGCCATAGTCAATGCCACGACCTTTGATTTCAACATAAATAGTATCGCTGGGAATAACAATTTTTGCATAAATTCTTTTTTCACCAGGAGTTTTAGGCTCAAATCTAATAGAAATGTTCAGTAGTTCATTTTCTTTAAGAATAAATGGGGTTCTGAACTTATCAATAATCTGGAACTCATTTAAATCCGGGCCAAAGAAGGTAAGCTCTTTTATTTGAAACTTAAAATTCTTTGAATTTCTGATAAAACCTTGAGTTTTTACAACAACATCATTAAGATAAACATCGCCGAAATCAACGCTAATTGTTTCAATTTTAGCTTTACCAATCGAAATGTAACAATTGATGGTATCCATTTGGAGATCTCGCTGGTTCAAGTTCCATATTTTAGCAGTAGAATCCCAGCTGGCAGTAAGAAGACGCGAGCCATCGAAATTGAAAACGCTTGTCATTACGGGTTTTGTGTGTTCGCGGAAAATGTGCAGAGTGTCCTTGCCATCTAATCCTTTAGGAATAGAGCCATCTCGAGCAATCCATCGACGAACAGTATTATCAGTTCCTGCAGAAAGAAGATATTCTGTATTATCGTCAGGATTATAAAAGAAGGATAAATAATTTATAAAGACACGAGTAGTATCATCAACTTTATGTTGAATTTTGTATCTTAAGCTTTTATCATTATTATTAATAATAACCGCAGAATTATCTGGATCATTGACAGCAGCAATCAACGAACCATCCGAATTGATAGCACCATTTCTGGAATAAGAAATAGTTTGCCCTGGGAGTCTTGTATCAATAGTATTAATTTCATTCCCATTTAAATCATAAAATTTAGTTCGCCCGGACTGAGTAGTAATCATAATTCTGCTACCAGCAACATCAAAAGTAGCATAGAGCGCGTAATCATCGCCGTTATATCCTATTTTTTTGATTAGCCCACCATTCAAATACCAGATAAATAAGCTCCCATCTTTTGTAGTTGAAACAAATCGTTGATTTAGTGGACAGACTTGAACATTTAGCACTTCAGAATCTTTATTATGCAAGAATATTCCTTCTAATTTTGAGTTAGAAAGGTTATATTTATATATATAACCGTCTTTAACGGCAACAAGAATAAAATTCCCAGTTTTATCAAAAACAGCATAATTCACTTTATCCGAAAAAGTAAAAGTAGCTATTTTTTCGCCATTATTAGAGTTCCAAACAACAACAGTTGAATCATCGGAGGCAGTAACCACTTTATCGCAAATAGTATTGAAAAAAGCTGAATTCACTGAATTTCTATGTTCCAAATTCAACGTTCTACCAACGTTATTGGGCCATAGCTGAACAGCACGAATAAGTAAATTATTAGTTTCCATGTCTGGGACAACCCATCGATAGCTCAAATTTTCTACATTTTTAGCAAGAGCATGCCAATTTTTACCATCATTTATTGAATATTCGAGCTGAATGATATCTTTGGGGAGCAATCCATGCCAACGAATATCAATAGTATCGCCAACAACAAGTGTTTCGCCGCATTTTGGATTTACTATTTCAATGGTTTTTACTTTTGGGGGACGATTTGGAAAGCCACCAGTGATATAAATTTCATTTCCACTGCAAGCATTTGATTCAATAATTAATCTTGTAAATACAATAGCAGAATCTAATGGAGAGTATCTTATTGAAATAGTATGAGATTGGTTCTTCGAAAGAACAAATGGATTAGCGACTGCTCCAGCAACAATTGAAAATAATGGGTTTTCAGTTTGAATAGAATTTATAGTTATATCTGAATTAATAGCCGTAATTGTAATATCCTGTGTAAGCGATTGACCAATTGGAACTGATGAATAGCTCAAATAGGAAGGATTTGATTGAATTGTCGGTTTATCCTTATCGATAACATCAAAATTAAATTCATCAAAATAACCACTCGAATTATCAGTAAGTCGAATAGTATGATTTTCCGAACAGTCGTAATTACCTATAAAATCAATACTACAAGGTTCGGAGCCACGAACGAGATAGAATAAAGAATTAACAAGAGGAGTAATATCATCAAGGTTTGTAATATTATCGAAGCAAACTCCATTGGTGGATTTACATAATTCAATTATTTCAGCAGGAGCTTTTGATCCGAAGTAAATAAAGAATATTGAGATACTATCCCGAATAGCAATTTCGGCAATATTATTTACTTGGAAATCGGCAACTCCTTGAGTTGCAATAATTATAGAACGTTTTGAACTACCAAGTTTTGCAATATTGAGCGAGCCAAGTAAATTATAAATAAACCCTTTATTTATTGATGAACTTGTTGAGGAAGGAATTGCGTTTATTGCACGTGAAAGCGAAGTATAATTATTAGAAAAATCATGATTTAAAAAGCTTCGGGTATCAAAAGAAGTAACAGCAATTTCGTTGTCTTTTTCACACATCAAAAAACTTAATGTATCGAAAATTCTTTTAGCAAGTTTCATATATAATTGGCTGTCGTCACCCAAAGAAAGAGCTTTATCGAGGGAAAGAACAAGAGAGCTTTTAATAATATCAGAGAATTCGCATTTTATGCTATTAATATTTAATGCTGCACCATTATCAGATAGTGCATAATTATTTCTATCAGGGTTTACAATTAATTCTCCATCGGCAGAATAAGCAAAAAAACGTAGTTTCAAAGACGGATAATCGGAATAGGAATAATCTACTATCTTTAAAAAATTCTGGCTCTGCACAAGAGTACTTGATAGTAGAAATAGCAACGAAATAATAAAAACTCTTCTCATTTTATCCCCCCCAACCTCAAAATTGGGTCTTATAACTAATTAACATTTCAAATAAATGAGCAATAAATATACCAAAAATAAAAATAATTTTACTTTTTTCAAGTTTTTTTTATTGTTATTTATATTTAATTTATGTAAGTTATTCTATTATTATTCTCAATAGTATAGGTAAGTTATGTCAGTAGAATTAATTATTATTATTGCTGTCCTTTTATTAATAGTAATTCTATTCAATTCATTAATAGCTAAACGCAATGCTGTAAACAATGCATTTGCTGGAATTGATTCATATTTGAAAAAGCGTTACGACTTAATTCCTAATTTAGTCGCTGCAGTACAGAAGTATATGGAACACGAGCGCGGTTTGCTCACCGAGATTACTGAGCTTCGCTCGCGTGCAATAAGCGGGAATATCTCCGATAGCGAAAGAGTAGAACTTGATAACAAAATAACACATGCTTTGGGTGCAATCAATATAGCAGTCGAGAATTATCCTGATTTGAAGGCAAATACAAATTTTCTTCAACTTCAGGCTGCACTCAATGAAGTAGAAGAGCAACTTTCTGCTGCACGCCGTGCATACAATGCAGCAGTGAATTCCTACAACAATGCAGTTCAAATGTTCCCAACAAACTTAGTTGCAATGATAATGGGCTTCAAATCACGTCCATTTTTCGAAGCAAGCGAAGCAGAACGCCAAAACGTTAATGTTAAAAACTTATTCAATAGTTAGAGGAAATTCTTATGAAAACTATTGAAGAGTTCAAGAATTTCTTCGATACTGTTTTGCATATCGATTTGAATTTGCTTGAACATAAGCGGCAAAAAACTATAAAACTTATTTTCAAAAACATTCTAATTTACATAATTATTATTGTTTTATTAATTATTGTTGGACTGTTTGTAAATAAATTAATATACGGCGATTATTTTAATGAGAAAGAATACAATATACCGATAATCGTTTCGATAGTTTTCTCAATTTCTACAATTATTTTGCTTTTTCAAAAAAACGGCAGAGTAATTCAAGAGTTTATTTCTAATTTCAAAAAAGTTGTGATTGGGAAAATAGTTAAATTCATAAATGAGAATTTGAGCTATTCGCCGACTGAATATATTCCCCCAGAGCAATTCATCAAATCAGATATTTTTAGAGATAAAATTAATAAATATTATGGTGACGACTTGGTATCTGGTGTCATCGACAAAACAGAGATAAAATTTTCAGAGGTGCACGCTTGGAAAATAGTTGATTCTGGGGAGGACAAAGAAAAAAAGCGACAAATTTTTGAAGGAATATTCTTCATTGCAGATTTTCATAAAAATTTCAATGGTAAATACTTTATTTTTCCTGATTTTGCTCAAAAAAGATTTGGCGGGCTCGGGAAATTTTTCCAGAAAATGAATTTTAGTAGAGGAAAACTTATCGAACTGGAAAATCCCGATTTTGAACGTGAATTTGTAGTCTATGGTTCTGATCAAATTGAAGCGAGATATTTGCTATCATCGAGTATGATGGAGCGGATACTGAAATTAAAACAAGGTAAATTCCAGTATCTTTTTATTTCTCTTGTGAATAGTTGTCTTTATATAGCATTGCCATTTAAAAAGAAATTGTTCGAACCGTCAGTTTTTCGTTCCAACAATGATTACAGAAAAACAGAAGAATTCTTTTCATTAATAAACGATACAGTTTCCATTGTCGAGGAATTGAACTTAAACACTCGAATTTGGACAAAGGAGTAGCTACTCTTCTAAAAATAGCGATATTTTTTGAGATTCGGCTTCCCTCCAAATATTCTGGCAAGGGAAAAGATTCTGGTATAGTGGAATTCCAATAATTGTAGAATCAATATATTGCGTTTTTAGATTTTTCAATGCAATTAATGATTTAGAATTACTGATACCTTCGTACAATGTAATTTTTATTCCAAAGGTTTTTCCAATTTGTTCGATTAAATTGAAGCTATAATCTTGATTATTCGATAAACAAGTTTCATCAATTAGAATAATTCTATCACCACCGAAGCTTTTGATTAATTTTAAATAATCGGAAATATTGTAATTCAAATTCGAAACAGGAAAATGAACCATTCCATCAACTAACTTACATAGAAAAGCAACGCGAGAAGGCGTAAATTCTTCAATTAGCTTACGAACTCCCATCTGGTCAGCAATAGAAAGTTCGTTAAGCACAATTCTATAAATACCAGAATTGAGAATTACTCTACATTCTTCAACATCAGAGAATTCAGCAGAATACTCGATAGGAATATCGACAGACTCAGCAATATAGACAGCAGCGGTGGAATTCAAATAATTATTCTTACCTTTGAATGAATCAGCATCGACAATATGAATACATTTTGCATTTTCTTTTCGCCATAATTTTACAAGAAGTAGTGGGTCTTCGGAAATTCTGCAATAGTAATCATCAAGTTCGGAAGAACATTGGATTTTGATTGCCCCAACTCCATCGGACAGTTTTATGAGTGGCATTACTAGAATCATTTGATTTCCATCGCAAGTTGAAGAGAAAGCTTAATCAAAGTTTCGATGTTGTTTATTTTACCCGCATTTTCATCATAGACTTTTTTAACAGCCTTCTCGGCAACTGAACGATTATACCCCAAAGCACACAAGGCAGCAATAGATTCACTTTTTAGCAAAGCATCTTCGCCAAGCAAATCTTCCGGAGCAATCGATAATTTAGAGATTTTGTCTTTAAGCTCAATCAAAAGACGTTCGGCAGATTTTTTGCCGATACCTGGCAATTTTTGCAATGCATGAAGATTTTCAGTCTGGATATAATTGGCTAATTCAGCAGGACTGGCTGCGGATAAAATTCCGATAGCTGTCTTCGGACCTATGCCTGAAATGCTAATGAGCGATTTAAAAAGTTCTCTTTCGCTCTCGTCCATGAAGCCAAACAATAGGAATTGGTCTTCGCGTGGTATTAATACAGTGCGAAGCCGGACGGGTTCCCCTGTTTTGGGAAGTTTCGAGGAAGCAATGACCGAAACCATTAACTCGTAGCCAATCCCGTTGCAATCAACTATAACGGAAGTTGGCTTTTTTTCTAATATTTGCCCGCTAATTAATGAAATCATTTAATTATGCAACTTAATTTTTAGCAAATATAATAATCAATTAACAAGAATGAAAATGAAGTTTCACAAATTTACTATTTCTTTGTAACTAATGAATGAAATACTACGTTATTATTTTAACAAATAAAGGGAATAGATATGAAAAAGCATATCGTAATTTATTTAATCGCGTTTTTACTCTCCTTTTCAGCATTATTTGCGAGCTTTTATGTAAAAGGAAGAGTGATAAATGACGAACATAAGCCCGTTGCAAAAGCCAAAATTGAATTCAAAGGTTCGACCAAAACTATTAAAAGTGAAACAAACGCAAAGGGATATTTTTCGTTCGAAACAAGCGACAGCATTGGAATTATTACAATCAAAAGCAAATCATACAGCACAAAGCAAATTAAAGTATTTGCATTCAACGATGAAAACTATCTAATTACATTAAGCAAAGAATATAAGATTAGTCATAGAAGCAAAGGATTTTATAGATCTGCAGCTTACGGGGGTAGAGCTGAAGCTTTATCTGTTAAAAGCGAAGTCGGAGATATTGCAATGCTGAAAGCATCTTTGGATTTTCACGAACCGCAGCCAACATTTTCGCAAGATAATATTTCAGCGAAGAAACTCACCGCAGGCGATATAAATGACTTCAAAAAATGGAGAATGTGGAATGATATTTCGGAAAACGATTTGTTCGAATATAGAAAAAATTGGTGTTTTAGTCCAATTGATAGATATACGGTTCAGTTAAAAACCACGTCAAACAGTCCTATAGTTGATGCAATAGTTATTCTCAAAGACGGAGAGAAAGTTCTATGGCAATCACGAACAGATAATACTGGCAAAGCCGAACTATGGACGAATGCGTTTAACATTTTCGAAAACCATAGTAGATTAAATGTCGAAATAAATTATAAGAACCGCAGTTATTTCATAGAAAATCCGAAGAAATTTTACGAAGGAATAAACTTTTTAGAGATTGATGAAAATTGTAATTACAACAAAAGCTTAGATATTGCTTTTGTAGTCGATGCAACAGGCTCGATGGGCGATGAGATTGAATATTTAAAAGCCGAGCTGACGGATATAATTGGACGAGTTAAAGACACAATACCAGAAATGTCGATACGAATTTCGGCGTCCTTCTATCGTGATTTTGGCGATGAATATTTAGTGAAATCTGTTGATTTCACACAAGATATTACAAAATTGATAGATTTTATTAAAACAAATTATGCTGATGGCGGAGGAGATTTTCCAGAAGCAGTAGATTATGCTCTGGAAGAAGCGATTGCGAATTTGAGTTGGAGCGAAGATGCTACCTCAAGAATTATCTTCCTTGTGCTTGATGCTCCCCCCCACTCCCAACCCGAAGTTATTGAACGGCTTCAAAAACATATAAAGCTTGCTTCGGCAAAAGGGATTCGCATTGTTCCGTTAACTTGTAGCGGAATAGACAAAAGTACAGAATATCTGATGAGAGCATTTGCAATTCTTACAAATGGAACGTATCTGTTTCTAACCGATGATAGTGGTATTGGTGGGAAACATTTAGAGCCGACAACCGATAATTATTCAGTTCAGTTGCTGAATTCATTGATTTTGCAAACAATCTATCAGTTTAGCTACCTGCCACCTTGTATTACGAAAACTGTGCTTACAGGCGATACCTTAATTGTAGCTAACCACAACAATGAAACGATAAATTCGGTTATGCCATCTGATGAAATGATTACCAACAGCAATAATTTTGAAATTAAATGGAAGTATTACCCGAATCCTTGTCCAGGGATATTGAATATAGAGCTCAAACAAGATATAAAAGAACTATTCATCGCAGATATTACAGGGAAAATAATCTATCGAATTGAGAATTCAAGCAATAAATTGATTAGTATAGACTTAACAAGTTTTCCTAACGGATACTATTTTATTAGATATGAGTATGAACCAGACAAATGGCTTAACGGAAAATTTATTTTGCAGAGTTCAAATTAATAAAATAAATAGAAAATTCGTATATTGATTTTTTTTAATTGTTTTAATGGAAAATACATAATATGACTTTGAAAGAGTTTGTTGAGAAGAACAATAGATTTATAGCAGCACATCGTGGGGCATCGGGCAATGCACCTGAAAACACATTGGAAGCCTTTCGTCAGGCAATAACGTGTGGAGCAAAGGTAATAGAAGCGGATGTGCAAATCACAAAAGACAATATCCCAATAGTTTTTCACGATGATGAGTTAGGAAGAACTGTTTCTGGAACAGGGCTTATTGGAGAATATACATACAACGATTTGAAAAATCTTTCAGCTGGAATTTGGTTCAACAAAGAATATGAAAGCGAAAGAATACCACTTTTAGATGAATTAATAGAATTGATAAAGGGTCAAGCATTTTTAGGACTGGAAATCAAGCCCAATCTTGAAACACTAAAAACAGCAAAAATAATATTGAAGACATTAGAAAAGCACAATTTTATATCATCGGCTGCACTGGCTTCTTTTGATTACAGTATTTTGAAAACAATCAAGCAAGAATACCCATTGGCGCATATAGCAGCAATAAAAATCCCTGGTGATAACATTTTACCTTCGGAAATAAGAGCACAATTTGCAATAGACGCATACATTTGTGCGGTGGACGAAATAAATGACAGAATTCGAGATGATATAAATAAGCACAGGATTATCTGGGGAGTATATAACACAGATAGCGAAGAAGATTTTGAGCTTGCGATAAGGTCAGGAGTTAATGCAATAGGGACGAATTATCCTTGCAAAATGAATGAATTGCTTTCAAAAATAAACAATTATTAATCGTTTTTTCATAGTAGAAACATATTTTTTATGTGATTAAATTTTTGTATATTTGTATATACTTATTAAAAAGTATAAAAGTATATATGTATAAAATTGATTCATATATAACCAATTATTTCTATTTGAATGGCAAAACAAGCAAAAGTCCATTCGCAGTTCCTGCATCACGAGCAGGAAAAATTTTGCGTTTCAAGCACTACTCGACAGACGCTCCCATTTGATTTCACCATCTCAATAATTTGAAATAATTATTAACTTAATAAATTAATATACTTTATTAATTAATTGGAGAATTACATTGAAAACACAAGATTACATTGCTATTGAGAATGAATACGGAGCTCACAATTATCATCCGCTGGATGTAGTTGTCGAAAGAGCCGAAGGTTGCTTCGTATACGATGTAGAAGGGAAAAAGTATTTAGACTGTCTTGCAGCCTATTCAGCAGTTAATCAAGGGCATTGCCATCCAAAAATCAAAGAAGCGTTTTTGGAGCAAGTAAATAAAGTAACTCTCACCAGCCGTGCATTCCGCAATGATAAATTGCCGATGCTCTATAAGAAAATGCACGAGCTGACGGGCTACGATATGTTCCTGCCGATGAACTCAGGTGCCGAAGCAGTAGAAACAGCAATTAAACTTGCTCGTCGTTGGGGTTATGATGTTAAAGGCGTCGAAAAAGACAAAGCTGAGATTGTTGTAGCAACTGGCAATTTCCACGGAAGAACAACTACAATTGTAGGATTTTCAGACGACCCAGATTCATATTATGGATATGGACCTTATTGCAAAGAAGCATTCCCAATGCACGAATATGGTAACATTGAAGATTTGAAATCCAAGATTACAGAAAATACAGTTGGTATTCTTATCGAGCCAATTCAAGGCGAAGGCGGAGTGGTAATTCCACCTGAGGGATATTTGAAAGCAGTGGAGCAAATTTGCCGTGAGAAAAATATTCTGTTTATTTGTGATGAAATTCAAGCGGGACTTGGTCGCGCAGGGAAGCTTTTTGCTCATTATTACGAAGGCGTTCGTCCAGATATAGTAATTGTTGGTAAAGCACTTTCAGGTGGGTTCTATCCGGTTTCGGGCGTTTTGGCAGATAAGCATATTATGCTTGTAATCAAGCCAGGACAGCATGGTTCAACTTTTGGGGGAAATCCACTTGCAGCAGCAGTAGCAATTCGCGCTCTTGAGGTATTGATAGAAGAAAAGATGATAGAGCGTTCAGCTGAAATGGGTGAATACTTTATCAACAAACTTCGCTCAATAAATAATCCCAAAATCAATATGGTTCGCGGTCGTGGCTTGTGGATAGGTCTTGTTCTGAACACCAAAGCACGTCCATACTGCGTAAGATTGATGGAAGAAGGAATGCTATGCAAAGATACACACGAAACTATAATTAGGATAGCTCCACCTCTTGTAATTACAAAAGAGGAAATAGATTGGGCAGTTGCAACAATTGAAAAAGTATTAAATGAAAATTTAGGATAATTGTTTAATTATTTCAAAAATAATAAGGAGATATTATGAAAAAACAACGTGTAATCATCATTGGTGCCGCTGGTCGTGATTTTCACAATTTTAACACAATGTATCGCGACAATGAAATGTATGAAGTCGTTGCCTTTACAGCAGCTCAAATTCCAGATATTGATGGACGTAAATATCCTGCATCATTAGCAGGGAAACTCTATCCGAATGGGATTCCAATTTTTGATGAAGCTGATTTAGAAAAATTAATCAAAGAATATAATATAGATGAATGTGTATTATCATATAGCGACCTTCCTTATGATAAAGTTATGCACATTGGCTCGCGAGTAATGGCAGCTGGTGCAAAATTCTCAATGATGGGTTCATATCCAACAATGATAAAATCAACAAAACCTGTTATTTCCATTTGTGCAGTTCGCACAGGTTGTGGGAAAAGCCAAACTACAAGAGAAGTTGTTCGTCAATTGATAGCAATGGGCAAGAAAGTTGTTTCAGTTCGTCACCCAATGCCTTATGGAGATTTGGAAGCACAGAAAGTTCAGCGTTTTGCTTCTATCGAAGATTTAGACAAGCACAACTGCACAATTGAAGAGATGGAAGAATACGAACCGCATATCGCAATGGGTTCGGTAATTTATGCTGGAGTTGATTATGAAGCAATTCTACGTGAAGCAGAAAAAGAAGCTGATGTAATAGTATGGGACGGTGGCAATAATGATATGCCATTCTATCAACCAGATTTACATATAGTAGTAGTTGACCCATTACGTCCTGGACACGAAATTAGCTACTATCCTGGTGAAGTAAATCTACGTATGGCTGATGTAGTAGTAATAAATAAAGTTGACTCTGCTTATCCAGAAGATATTGAAGAAGTATTGGATAATGTTCGTGAATACAATCCAAAGGCGCATATTATTCTTGCTGCGTCATCAATTATGGTTGAAAAACCAGAAGTTATCAAAGGCAAGAACGTATTGGTAGTTGAAGACGGTCCAACTTTAACACACGGCGAAATGGATCACGGTGCAGGTATGGTAGCAGCTCGTCGCTATGGTGCTGCTGACTTTGTCGATCCACGTCCTTATGTTGTTGGCAAAATTGCTGAAACATTCGAAATTTATCCAGAAATCGGCATATTGCTTCCAGCAATGGGTTATGGCAAGCAACAAATGGCTGACCTTGAAGCAACAATCAACAATGTTGAGTGCGATTCGGTTGTAATCGGTACTCCTATTAATCTTGCTCGTTTCATCAAAATCAACAAGCCAAATACCCGTGTTTACTATGAATTAACAGAGATTTCTGCACCAAAAATCGCAGATGTTCTTAGAGATATGCCAAAATTAAAGTAATTTGAATTTTTAATGCTTAAAAGAGGTTGCCCGAATGTGGCAACCTCTTTTTTTATTTAGTCACGATTGTTGGTAGTATTAAGGTTCATATTTGTTCTTTTTTTTAACTTTGTTTTTGATTATTTTTATTTTTTATTTTTGTGTATTTTTTATACTTCGGTGTTTATATGTATAGGAACATTCAACTTATTTTTATTATTTTATCTTTATTATTTCTAAATGCTTCAATAAATGCGAAAAATATATCTCAAAGTGAAATAAAAACAATTCTTAACTCGGGTACAAGATATATCATTCCTTTGAATGGACAATGGGAAAAATCCTCTGACGGATTAAACTGGGAAAATGTTCATATACCTTATTCTGATGTCAATTTAGAAAAGATCACATTAATAAGAAAAGTGCGAATAGAAAAATCCCAACAAGAATCGCTAAGCTGGCAGTTATTCTTTTTGGGATTTAATCATCAAGCAGAGATCTCAATCAATGGACAATTTTTAGGACGATTTATCAGTTCGATGGCTCCAATATGGGTTAAAATTCCACCAAAAGTTTTAAATGCAGGCGAGAACGAATTAAGAATAACATTTTTAGTGCCGAACGATGTCATTAAGACTATTTTTGAACACTATATTTACGCAAGAAAGAGATATAATGGATTAGTTCGTGAAGCTTTTTTAATTGGAAATCCACCTGTATGGATCAGCGATATAAACACAAATTATTCGTTGTCAAATAATTACTCGCAAGCAAATATAAATGCTACTATTTCTGTTTCCTCAGCTAATTTCGACTTGATTTCAAAATTTCAGAGCAGTGTAGGTGAAAATTTAGAATTGAAAAATAAAGCGAATTTCCAGATAGAAACTAAAATTATAAAAATCGGTACGGGTGAGATAGTTGCAATCGGGGAACCGCGTCAGATTTCTATCGAAGCAGAACGAACCATAAATGTAAGTGTAAAATTTAATATAACTTCTCCATCGTTATGGTCGCCATCAAATCCTAATTTATATCAAGTTCAGGCAACGATTGTTCAGGCGGGGAGAACTGTTGACAATTTTGCAACAAATTTTGGGTTACGCGAGATATCTGTGTCGAGGGCAGAAAAATCTAATTTTACACTTAATGGCTATAAAATTCCGCTAAAAGCCGTAAGTTATATTGATTATCATATTTCTTCTGGGCAAAGTTTATCGATATGGAGAATGGAAGAAAACATTAGAATGATAAAAACGCTTGGTGCAAATGCAATTCGTTTTCAGTTTAACCCTCCTCATCCATATTTTGCTTATTTGTGTGATAAATATGGTTTATTAATGCTTCTTGATTTACCAATATACTCTATTCCTGAAACACTGTTGAGAAGAGACGAAGTTAAAGTATATATAAAAAATCAAAGTAAATTATTTACGTATTTTAAGCAAAACTATGCTTCAACATTAGCATTTGGTTTTTCCGATGGAATTTGCGAAGACCATTTTCCTAATGAATTTGCTTCAGAAATCAAGCCTATTATTACTTCAAATGGGAACTACTTATTCTACAAGTTTATTAATCCAAATGAAAAAACAATCACTTCGAACATTTTTGATTTTATTGGCATCAATTTGAAGAAAGAGACTTCGATATCGCATCAGTATAGTATTTTGAAGGGAATAATACAAAGGAGCAATAATAAACCTTTTGTTACTTGCTTTGGCGTCCCCATAAACGAAAACAATCATAACGGGTACTCCGACCCATATTCTTATGAACACCAAGCTTTTTATATTAAAAGTCTCTATAATTTATCTTTTCAGAATGGTTCGTTTGGTGTAGTAATAAATTCTTTCAACGATTATGAGCTTCATCACCCATATTTAGCCACAAACAATTATCATTCATCAATTTTGACAATAGGGATTACAAATGCAACTAATAAGCCCCGTTTTTCATATACAATGCTGCAAGCACTTTTCAATGACGAAAAAGAGCCATTGATAAATGCAGGTAGTTATGCAGGCGAAACGTTAGTTAGTTTCTTAATATTTGGTTTTATATTGTTGGTTGTATTGCTGTTTTTTATAAATCGTTTCAGACGTTTTCGGGAATATCTCACACGTGCGATGCTGCGTCCATATAATTTTTATTCTGATATTCGAGACCAAAGGATAATACCATCATTTCAAACTGTAATACTTGCACTAATTGTATCGTTTACGATAGGAATGTATGTAACCTCTCTCCTATTTTATTATAGGAATTATGATATAACACAATTTTTGATAATGCTTTGTTGTCCATCGAGTTTTTTGCAGGAAATCATTTACAAAATGATTTGGATGCCTGAGGTTTCGCTTTTTATTATAGCATTAATTAGTTTTGTTGTATTATTTGCAATTTCAATAATCATAAAAATCTTTGCTTTCTTTTCACGAGCAAGAATTTATTTTTCAGATTGTTTGATTATTTCGGTTTGGGCAAGTGCGCCATTTGTAGTGCTGCTGCCATTAGCAATTCCATTAATTCGATTACTTGAAATAAATAATACTATTGCAATTATAGCGGTTATTCTATTTTTGTTAATTAAATTTTGGGTAATTGCACGAATATTAAAAGCATCTGCTGTTGTCTTTGATAAGCCTTCTGCATTAGTTTATAGTATTGGGATAATCGTAATTTTAGTATTTGCTGCTATTCCGATAGGTTTTTATCAGATTAATTATCAATTTTTCTCGTATTTGATGTATTTCTGGTGTACATATCTTTAAGTAATTATTATTGAACAGAAAGATAAAAAAGCAGGCTATTTTTGCCCGCTTTTTTTTATTGAGCCAATTAGGGGACTTGAACCCCTGACCTGCTCATTACGAGTGAGCTGCTCTACCACTGAGCTAAATTGGCTTAACTACATTACAAAATTAAGTATTTGAGCTAAAAAAATCAACACTGAAATTTTTTTTAATTTTTCTGAAACGATTAAACCAATCGGGTGTAATTTAGTCAAAAGGTTAAAATTCCTTTCAACAATATTATGGAGATTATTATGAAAAACAAATTATTCCGCAACATTTATGTAGTTGCAATTTTAGCAGCAGTATTTGGATTATCGTCTTGCCAGAAAGACAATCCAGTTGAGCCCGTGGACAATGGCTTAGATTATTCAATGGTGCTTGTTTCACCCGAAGCAATGGTGGGCGAACTTTCTCAGCCAAGCTTAACGACAGATTTCACACTGCAGAATGTCTATGACAAGATGTTAATGCCACCTTTTGATAACAAAGGAAAAGGTCCAAATGGGGAAATGCCACCAAAGCCTGAACCAAACAAGCCACCATTCAAAATTGGAGTCCTATTGCGAATGCTCGAACTTGACTCAGCACAAAGAGAGCAGGTAAAGATTTTTGTACAAGAGCTCGAAGATTGCATCAAAGAGTATCGCCAAATGTTACGTGAAGCTCAACGCGCAATAATTGAAAATGCGAACGCGCAACGCCGCCAGATTATGGAGCAACTAAAAGCTGGTGAAATAACGAGGGAGCAAGCAATGCAAGCACTCAAACAGTTGCGTGAAGAAACTCGAATGGCGATGGAATCTAACGAAGACATTGCAACAGCTCGCCAAGGTTTGAAAGATTGCCACGATGCTTTTCTTGAAAATGTCAAATCAATACTTACAACTAAACAATTGGAAATTTGGAACAAATTCTTTGGAATAAAAGAATAATAATATTCGATTTGGTCATATTGTTTCAAAGAGGCTATACTGGAAAGTGTAGCCTCTTTCATTTTGTTATAAAGTCAGAGAAAATGTTTCAAAACGACAAAACTCCAGCGCGCCCATTAGTCGAAGAGACTACTTTTTTTTCAAATTCCTCTATTTTGGATTGATAAATATTGACAATAAATTCAATAGAATCTTTGTAGTCTTCGGTTGCAGAAACAGCATATTCGTTAATCAATTTTTTGATAATGGAGACGTCTTCATAGGAACAAAGCACTCTGATGGCAGTAGTAATGTGAATGATTTTTTTTTCACATTGAGATAGAGCCAATTCAGCAGTTGAAGAATATGCGCGCGAAAGACCACCAATACCAAGTTTTGTGCCACCAAAATAGCGAGTAACAACAACGATTATGTCGCTAAAATCGTATTTTTTAATAGAAAATAGGATTGGCTTGCCAGCAGAACCGTTGGGTTCGCCATCGTCAGCGAAACGGACATCGAGGCCTTCTGCGCCTAAACGATATGCAAAACAATTATGCGTCGCATCGAAATATTCACTACGGATTTGCTCTAAAAATTGGAGAGCTTCGTCTCGGCTTGATACGCTCGCGACTGAAGCAATAAATTTCGAGCCTTTAATTTTTTGTTCAGCGCGCAATGGTTTTGAAATTGTATAATAAAATTCTTTGCTCATATTACAAATGGAATAAATTATGAAAATAGGAATGGTTTGTTATCCAACTTATGGAGGAAGCGGGATAGTAGCAACAGAGCTTGGAAAAGTACTTGCAACACGTGGTTGGGAAGTACATTTTATTAGCTACGCTAATCCAATTCGATTGGATAGATTTAGAGAGAATATCTTTTTTCACGAAGTAGAAATACCGCATTATCCACTGTTCGAGTTTCATCTTTACACACTGGCATTGACAGGAAAAATACTGGATGTGCTTAAATACGAAAAACTCGATATAATTCACGTTCATTATGCTATTCCCCATGCGATAAGTGGAATTCTAAGCAAGCAAATTGCAGAATCAAGCAATGTGAAATTAGTAACGACATTGCACGGAACAGACATTACACTTATCGGACTTGAACCGGCATTTTCTCCAATTGTTAAGTATTCAATCGAGCAATCAGATGTTGTAACTGCTGTTTCACGATATTTAAAGGACCAAACCATTCAGCAATTCCAAATCGAAAATGAAATCCACCATATCCCAAATTTTATTGATACAAAAATATATAAAAGAATTGAAAGTTGTAACTTGAAAAAGACATTTGCACCAAACGGAGAAGCAATTCTGATGCATATATCAAATTTTCGACCTGTCAAACGAGTCCCAGACACGATAAGGGTACTAAAAGAGGTGCTTGAACAAGGGATAGCAGCAAAATTGGTATTAATTGGAGATGGGCCTGAAAGAAGCGAAGCCGAAAAATTAGCATACGAGCTTGGATTGCAAAATAGTGTGAAATTTCTGGGCAAACAAAATGCCATAATTGAGTTACTTTCGTGTGCTGATGTGTTTCTATTGCCAAGTGAGTCGGAAAGTTTTGGGCTATCGGCACTCGAAGCAATGGCATGCGGAGTTCCTGTGGTTGCTTCAAGTGTAGGTGGAATTCCCGAAGTTGTCAAACACGACGAAAATGGTTATATAGCAGGGTTTGGAGATATATCGAGAATGGCAAGATATGTTATTGAATTGATTAAAAATAAGAACAGATGGAAAATCTTTTCAGAAAATGCGATTGAATTCGCCAAAAGAGAATACGAAGCAGAGAAGATAGTATCAATGTATGAGAAAGTGTATAGAGAAGCATAAAATTATCGATAAAAACTTCCCGTTTAGCCTCACCTAAATAAAAATTTAATGTAAGTATTTGAAAAATAGTAATTTTTTTGATTCAAAAATTTTGAAACTCAAACACTTTTTTGTAAATTTCGCAACTTATAAAACATTGTTTGAAAAAACAGTGGCGTTTTTGACAACAAAAAAGGATTAATGAAATGGCAAAAGCACTTGGTGAGATTATCATCGACATTGAAAAATGCAAAGGATGCTCGCTTTGCATTGATGCTTGCCCAGAGGAGGTTTTGTCGCTAACGAACAAAATCAACAAAAAGGGCTATCAATACATAGTAACAGTAAATAGTAACTGCACGGGCTGCGCAAATTGTGCTTTAATATGTCCAGATGCAGTAATTACAGTATATAGAAAAATTGAAAAATCCGCCTAATGAATAATTTGGAGGTAAAAAGGAGTTAAAATGGGCGAAATAAAATTAATGAAAGGCAATGAAGCATTAGCAGAAGCGATGATAAGAGCAGGCTGCGATGCTTATTTTGGTTATCCAATCACCCCGCAATCAGAAGTATTGGAATATTTGTCGAAAGATGCGACACAAAGAACAGGGATGGTCGTATTGCAAGCAGAAAGTGAAGTGGCAGCAATAAATATGATATACGGAGCTGCTGCTTGTGGTCGTCGAGTTATGACAACATCATCCAGTCCGGGTATTAGCTTGATGCAAGAAGGTCTATCCTATATAGCAAGCGCCGAACTACCTTGTGTCCTTACAAATGTAGTACGTGGAGGACCGGGACTTGGAACGATTCAGCCATCGCAAGCTGATTATTTCCAAGCAGTAAAAGGTGGCGGTCACGGCGACTATAGATTGATTGTACTTGCACCTTCGTCAGTACAAGAAATGGTTGATTTTGTAAGATTGTCGTTTGATTTAGCAGAGAAATACCGCAATCCAGTAATGATACTTGCTGATGGAGCAATTGGTCAGATGATGGAAAAGGTTGAACTATTCGACCAAATGCCACGTAAGACAGAATTCCCAGATTGGGCAACCACAGGGAAACCCAAAGATAAGGAGCGTCGCTACATCACATCGCTTCACATACAACCTGAAAAAATGGAAGAAATAAACAAGCATCTTCAAGCAAAATATAAGCAAATTGAAAAAGACGAGGTTCGCTATGAAGCATTTAATTTAGATGATGCTGAATATATATTGACAGGTTATGGTCTTGGAGCAAGAATTTGCCGCAAGGCGATGGATATTTTAAGAGAAAAAGGATATAAGGTAGGATTAATTCGTCCAATTACATTATTCCCATTCCCGAAGAAAGTTTACAAAGAGGTTGCAGATAAGGTAAAAGGAATTTTAGATGTGGAAATGAATTCGGGTCAAATGGTAGAAGATGTGAAATTATCAGTATGTGGTAAAACTCGTGTAGAATATTATGGTAGAATGGGAGGAATGATACCTTCTCCAGAAGAAATAGTAGAGAATTTCGAAAAATTGTTTATAAAAGGAGAAGCATAATGAGTAATAATATAGAAACAGCAAAATTCCGCCCAGAAATTTGCACTGATGAAAATTTAGTATATCGCAAGCCTTCTACTTTACTTCCGGAGCCATTTCACTACTGCCCTGGTTGCGGACATAGCACAGTGCATAAAATTTTTATGGAAGTAGTAGAAGAAATGGGCATCGAAAATGAAATAATTGGTGTAGCACCCGTTGGATGTTCGGTATTTGCATATCATTATATGGGAGTTGATATGCAACAAGCTGCTCACGGTCGTGCTTGTGCAGTTGCAACAGGAATAAAACGTGTGCAACCAGATAAATATGTTTTCTCATATCAAGGTGATGGAGACTTAGCTGCTATTGGAACCGGAGAAACAATCCATGCGGCAAATCGTGGAGAAAACATATTAGTTATTTTTATCAACAACGGTATTTACGGAATGACAAGCGGACAGATGGCTCCAACTACTTTGGAAGGTATGGTGTCCACAACAAGTCCGCATGGACGTGATGTAAAAACGCAAGGTTATCCATTGAAGATGTCGGAATTCATCGCTCCTCTTCCGGGAGTTGCGTATGTAACACGTCAATCAGTTCATAAGCCAGCAAATGTCCGCAAAGCAAAGAAAGCATTGCGTCAAGCATTAGAATATCAGAAGCAAGGATTAGGTTTCTGTCTGGTGGAAATAGTGACGAACTGTCCATCAAATTGGAGAATGACACCAGCACAAGCAAACCAATACATAGAAGAAAAAATGTTAGCATTCTATAAATTAGGCGACATAAAAGTCCCGGAGGTGAAGTAAAATGACACAAGAAGCATTATTTGCGGGATTCGGCGGTCAAGGCGTTCTATCAATGGGACAAATCCTTGCTTATGCCGGAATGATTGAAGGAAAAGAAGTTTGCTGGATGCCATCCTATGGTCCAGAGATGCGTGGTGGAACAGCGAATTGCATAACAATTGTATCCGATTCGGCAATCAGCTCGCCAATTATTTCAATGTACGATACAGTTGTAGCACTGAACCAACCATCAGTTGATAAATTTGAATCAAGAGTAAAGAAAGGTGGAAACTTGATTTATGATAGTGCAAATATTCTGAATCCACCGACACGTGACGATATTAACATTATTCCTATTCAAGGGAGTGAAGAAGCAATAAAACTTCAGAACACTAAAGTATTGAATATGATTATGCTTGGTGCTTTTTTGAAGACAACAAATTGCGTTTCTGTCGAAAACATTCACAAAGCATTAGAGACAGTATTTGAGCGCTATCAGAAATTGATACCTTTGAATATTAAAGCATTGGAAGTAGGAATGAGCTATGTAAAATAGCTGCCCAATTTACTTAGAAATATGAAATAAATGGCTGTTTCATTAGAGTGAGGCAGCCATTTATTATTAAAAGATAATAAAATTAAAAAGCATCGAACGAATTCGATGCTTTTGGTATTTATAATAATGACAGTAAGAATCGCCAATTTATATACTAAAATAAAAGTTCATTGATTCAAGGTAAGTTTCTGTTTAGCAGAAGCAAGCCCTTTCAGAAGGACATCTTCTGAAATATCGATATCGAATGCAGGGCTGCCAAAAGTAAAGTATTTTTCTGATTGGTTAAGCATTTGAAGAGCAGTTTCAAAATAAGGAATTGCTTCAGCAACACGGTTTAGATTAAGTAGAGCGAAAGCTTTTAAAGTAATGCCATAAATTTGGTTGGGCGATTTTGCCAGCGTTGCATCAGCCCAAAGAAGAGCTTCGTTGAAATCGCCACGGCGCCCACTTAGCTGAGATAGTGCTGCAGCCGCCGATGAATAAATAGTATTAGATAAATCTCCACATTTTATTGCAAAGCGAATGGCTTCTTCAGCTTCCTTAAATAGATGCATTTGAGAAAGAGTCTGACCAAGCTGGAACCAAGCATAGCCATTTAATGGTTCTTCCTGCACGTGAGCAATGAGCATTCGGTAATTGCGGCGCACTTTCTCTTCCATTTCTTTTCGTGAAACGTTATATCCGAGATGCATGATTTTCAAATCGGAAATAGCAAAAGTATATCCCGCCTCAACCAATGATGGCGAGATCTGTTCGTGAACACGACCAACAAATTTTACTTTTGGGTAGCCCAAATTTCTGAATAAGCGTGGATAACCTCCGCGGTGAACTTCGGAATTACCATCAAGGTAATTATGGTCGCTTTCAATAGTACAAATCAGAGCACCAACATCAGGCAAAGCTTGACTAATATAGCGTTTTATGTTTTTCTGGCTTTCAGGAGTAAGTCGTTCGTCTGCATCAATATATAGCACCCAATCGCAAGAGCAATTCATAAGGGAATTATTTCGAGCGGCGGAAAAATCGTCTTTCCATTCCATCTGAAAAACTTTTGCACCGTAGTTTTTTGCAATTTCAATTGTTCTATCAGTCGAGCCAGTATCGGTAATAATTATCTCATCAGCAACATTTTTGACACTATCGAGGCAAGCAGCAAGCATATCTTCTTCATTTTTTACTATCATACACACAGAAAGAGTTGCTTGCTTGGGGACAGATTGTACATTTTCAAAGAGAGTGGGTGCAGCTGATTGTGTATGCTTTTCCCTATCATTTGATTGAAGTATGGTTTGAGAATTTGGGATTTGAGTTTGATTTTGGCTATTAATAGCATTTTCAACTCTATTAAGAAAATCATAAATAGCAGTTTGGCTTGGATTTAATTTAAGTGCAAATTCAAGTAATTGTTTTGATTGATCATACTTACCAAGCACAAAAGCAATATTGGCTAAGCCGATTAGTCCAAGTTCATTTTTCGGATTAAGTTTATATGCGAGTTCATATTCTTCGCTTGCATTTTTGTAATCATTCATCAAGAAATAGCATCTGCCAATTTTATAAGCAAGATGGTCAAGCGGAATAAAGTAGTCGCCAGCAAGAATAGCAAAGAAATCTTTTTCTCGCTGCTCGTGAACTTCTCGCATTTTTAAGTAGTGAGCAAGCGCCTGATGGTAATGTTGTTTTTCGAAATACAATTCAGCAAGTATAAAGTTTGCTAATGATTGATTAGGGACAGTTTCGTATGATTCCAAAGCCCAACGGAAAGAAAGTTCTTTATTGCCCATTTTATAGGCATTCATAGCACCATTACCAAGGATGCGAATTCTGAGTTTGTTTGTTTTGGGAACAAGCTCCAAGGCTCGTAGATAATCTTGATGAGCATCTTCCTTTCTGCCGAGAGCAACGTAGGTGTGAGCACGTTGAGTTAAGTTATAAGGATTATTTGGATCTTTTTCAAGAGCGATATTGAGTAGTTCAAGATTTCGAAGCTGCTTTAACCGGATTTTCTCTGGGTCTAAATCATATCCAAGATGAAGAAGTTGAACGGAGCAATTTTTGATTTTATAATTTTGCTTTAATATCGAGTAAAGAACTTGTTCGTGGATGACGCCTTCGAAATAGAAGTTTGGGTTGTTTCGGAAAAGTCGCAAAACGTAAGAAATGTGAGACTGAGTGATACTCGACCTAACATCGACAGTAGAGAGCAATTCAACAAGCCAGCCACCATCATTCGGCTCGGCACTACGAACAGTATCGAGAAGCGTTTCGGAATTTTGGAGACGTTCGTCGGCATCAATCACCAAAATGAAATCGCCCGTTGCCTCTTTGAGCGACAAATTGCGTGAGAAAGAGAAATCATTTTGCCATTGCGAGCGAACAACTTTAGCACCTTTTGATAGTGCTAATTTTACAGTATCATCAATAGAACCAGTATCAACAACAATAATTTCGTATGCAATTGGACGAACAGAATCAAGGCAATCGCCCAACATTTTTTCTTCATTTTTTGCAATTATGCAAACTGAAATTTTGGGTTCCATAACAATTTCTCTTAACGAATATCTTTGCGACCGATACTATAATATTCAAACCCTAATTCGGACATATTATCGAGTGAATACAGGTTGCGACCATCGAAGATAATTTTATTCTTTAATTTCGAGGCAATTAAGTTAAAATCAGGCGTTCTGAATTGATTCCATTCAGTAACAACAATAAGAGCATCGCAATTGTCGATAGCATCATACATTTTATTGAAATAGTTAAGTTTATCGCCGAAGTGGCGGCGAGTGTTTTCTAATGCTTCGGGGTCGTGGGCATTGACAGAGGCACCTTCGGCGAGTAACATATCGATTAATTTAAATGCTGGCGCTTCGCGAACATCATCAGTATTAGGTTTGAAGGCAAGTCCCCAAATTGCAAATTTGAGAGAAGACAAATCGCCAAATCTATTTTTAATTTTACCAAAGAAGCGTTTAATTTGAGATTCATTAACTTCCATAGTTGCTTTGACAATTCTAAGCGGTTGGTTGTATTCTTCGGCAGAATAAATTAAAGCGCGAACATCTTTCGGGAAGCACGAACCACCATAACCAATGCCAGCGAATAGGAACATTTTACCAATGCGGCTATCAGTTCCAAGGCCGAAGCGAATTTTGTCGATATCTGCACCAACTTTTTCGCAATAAGCAGACAAATCATTCATAAATGAGATTTTTGTAGCAAGAAAAGCATTAGCAGCATATTTAGTAACTTCTGCACTTTTTTCGTCCATAATAATAATTGGATTACCAGTACGGACAAATGGTTTGTAGAGTTCAATCATAATTTCTTCAGCCCATTTGCTACGAGTACCGACAACAACGCGTTCAGGTTTCATAGCGTCTTCCACAGCTAAACCTTCGCGCAGGAATTCCGGATTGCTTACAACTTCGAATAAGCTTTCAGGAATATATTTTATGAGAATATCACGGACCTTTTGAGCTGTACCGACGGGAACAGTGCTTTTATTGACAATGATTTTTTTGTCTTTAATGTTTTTGTCGCGAATAATAGTTCCAATTTGTTCTGCAACTCCCAAAACGTGGTGCAAATCAGCCGAGCCATCTTCATTTGGTGGAGTAGGAAGGCAAAGAAAAATAACTTGAGAATTTTCGACCGTTTCCGCCAAATTAGTTGTAAAAAATAGGCGTTCTTCATGGATATTTTGCACGAGTAATCTATCGAGACCGGGTTCAAAAATAGGGCAAATACCCTGACGCAATTTAATAACTTTTTCTTCATCTATATCCACACATGTAACAAAATTGCCTGTTGCTGCGAAGCAAGTGCCAGAGACAAGCCCAACATAACCTGTTCCGATAACTCCAATTTTATAAGCCATAATATTTCCAAAAATTTAAGATACAAACAAATACAAATTTAATAATTTGTCGATAACTATTATTAAAATTATTAAAATACAAATATAAATTGCGAGTTTAATAAATTTTTTGATAAGTGAGATGACAAATCCAATCACCAGAAAAAGAATAATAATATTGAAAATGCTTGATTGGTTAGCAAAGTAATCAAGAATGGAAGATATACTTATAAAAGCAAACAAGAAGCACCTCCATCAACTGCAATAACCTGTCCGGTTATATACGAAGAAGCATCCATAGCTAAGAAAGCAACAGCAGAAGCAACTTCCTGAGGTTGTCCAATTCGTTTCTGTGGGGTTTGGGTTATTATTTTTGTTAAACGTTCATTATCATTAAGAATAGGTCTAACAAGTGGAGTATCAATATACCACGGTTCGATAGAATTGACGCGAATATTGTCCGAAGCCCACTCAACAGCAAGATAACGTGTCAGGTGAGACAGCGCAGCTTTTGCTGAAGCATAAATTGCTCCTGAACGCACTATTCTGTTTGCTGAAATCGAAGAAATATTAATTATCGAGGCATTTCCTGAATTTTTGAGTTGCTGGTGCAAACCTTTTGATAGCTCTAATGAGGGAAAATAGTTTATCTGGAAAAGGAATTCAACTTCTTCATCCGAATAATCACACGTTGAACGCCGAATATTCGAACCAACATTATTTACAAGGATATTAATTTCATCGTAATTAGTTTTGATTAATTCAATAAACGATGAGCGTGAAATCTTATCAGATAAGTCGAAACTAAGAAAACACAAATTGTCTGGGAATTGACTTTCAATTGCTTCGATTTCTCGTTTACTTCGAGCAACTGCAATACAGCGAGCACCAAGCGAAATGAACTCCATTAAAATAGCAAAACCGATACCTTGCGAGGCACCGGTAATAATAGCAGTTTTATTATTCAGGTTCCACATTATTGAATAGATGATTTTTTCACATAAATATTTCCTAAAACAGGATCGGTCGTATTGTGAGCGATAATTCTATCAATAATAGGCTTTTTGAGAACGGCGCCAGCTGGCAAAAGTTTTAGATTTTTTTCGGTAACAATTTCTCTTGCTAAAATCATACCTTCTTTTAAATCGGAAAGAAGGACAGGCACTTCATTTGGATTTTGAAGTTCTTTTTCGTAAGTATAAATATATTGTTCTAATAGAATTACAATGCGAGGATCGTAGAGCCTATTAGCTTGATTTTTCATAATATTAATAACTTCGGAGCCTTTTTTCCCAGTGCGAGCTTTGCTTTCTTCATAATCGAGAGCAGCGCGGATAATTCTCGACGCAAAAGGGATTTGCCAGGATTGAAGACGTTGCGGGAAACCGCTACCATCAAAATTCTCATAAAGAGAGTAGAGAATTTTGCCAATTTCAGTAAAACGTCGGACACCGGATACAATTTCGCGAGCAGCATTTGGGACCTGCATCATAATTGGATCGGTTGGATTGCCATCTATCATAATTGGTTGACGTAGTAAATGGTCGGGCAAAGACATTCGCCCAGCATGCGAAAGAAGAGCGGCAATTTCGATGTCGCGAATTTCATCATCGGTAAATTTGCCAAGTTGACGAGCAATCCAAACAGAAGCTTCAGCCACACGGCTAAGCATTTCCTGAGAAGTTGGGATACGTGCTTGCATAAACTTTACAGCAAGCAAAGCCATATCGTGAATATCTTTTTCTAATTCTTCGGCAAGTTCAATTAACAACTGATTTTCTTCTTTCATCTGTTGCTGAAGTCGAACAATACGCAAAGCAGAGCGAATACGAGCTTCTAATGCGACTGAGACAACGGGTTTTGTAATAAATTCATCAGCACCTTTATCCAAAGCTTTTATACGCTCGCTAACCTCTGTATTGCCAGTAAGCAAGATAAAAAAAATATCATTATAGTCAGGGTTAGAACGAACTTTTATCAGCAATTGGAAGCCGTCCATAACCGGCATATTTATATCAGAAATAACGATATTCGGGTGGTGAACAGTTACAATATCCCAAGCTTCTTTTCCATTTTCAGCAGTATAAACCTTAATATCAGGAAAAGTCTTAGAAAGCAACTTCTCAAAGGTTAAAAGAACCGCTTTTTCATCATCTACAACCAGAATAGAGATTTGGTTACTCATTTTTAGTTTCTCCTGCTAATGACATAAATTGGTCAGTAGACATCTGCTTAATTAAAATACTAACACGTCTATTTGTTACATCGAAAGGATTTTCAGGGTTGCGAAGTTTTCTATCGGCATATCCTGTAACTTTGACAATTTGCCCCTGCCAAAGCCCAGATGTTTCCAAAACTCTGCGAGCAGAATTGGCACGGTCTGCTGAAAGTTCCCAGTTAGTATAAAGCGACTTGCCACGATAGGCACGACTATCTGTATGACCTTCGATTTCGACATTATTGGGGAGTTTGCCAATTTCCAGAGCTAACTTTCGAAGAAGCTCTACCGCTTCCCTTTTGAGAATGCTACTACCAACTTCGAAAAATAATGATTCACTTGTTTCGATAAGTTCAATACGGAGACCTTCTTTGGTCATTTCAATTTTGATAGAAGAGATAATATCTTTAATTTCAGGTTTAGCAGCTAATTCGTTTTCTAAAAGTTTTTTAATATTCTCACCAGTAACTTCTACACGTTTGGCAGCAGAAACACTATCATTAAGAGCTTTGAATAGTTCTTCAGCTTTAATAGTATCGGGTTTGGTCTGTTGAAAAGAAATAACAAATTCACCTTTTCCTTTGCCATCCTCTTCACCTTTTTTTCTTTCGGGATATAAATTTAAATCAATAGGAACAGTTCTTTTGCCGGTAAGGAAATTAAAAGCACCGGGTTCTTGAAAATAGGAAGCAACAGCTTGCTTAACTTCTTCGCTTGAAGCAAGAATCCACATAACGATGAAGAATGCCATCATAGCGGTAACGAAGTCAGCATAAGCAACTTTCCACGCACCACCGTGGTGGCCGCCGTGCCCGCCTTTTTTAACCTTTTTAATTATTATGGGTTGTTCTTTATGTCCTTGTTGTTCATTTGACGACATGTTTTACCTCGATGGATTAACGCTTCAAGTTTTCTTCAGTTTCTTTGAATGAAGGACGGAATTCAGGATCAATTGCACGTCGACCATATTCAATAGCAACGGTAGCCGGAGCGCCTTTTGCAAAAGACAACAAGGCAGCTTTAATTGATAGCAAATATTTGGCTTCTTTTGCCAAAGTTTTACCAACAAGAGACGCTATTGGACCCACAATACCATAAGACATCAACACACCAAGGAACGTTCCTACAAGCGCACCAGCGACGTGATGACCAACAGCTTCAGCACCTTCATTAATCGAACCCATTGTTACGATAATACCAAGCACCGCCGCCACAATACCGATACCCGGGAAAGCGTCGGCAAAAGTTTGAAGGGCACCAGGAATAACCATTTCTTCTTCGTGAAGAGCTTCGAGGTCCATATCCATTAATTCTTCTAAATCGTGAGCGGGGACACCGCCAGAGAGAACAACCTTTAAAGTATCGCAAAGGAAATCGACAGCGTGATGATTGGCAAGGAAAGTAGGATATTTCGAGATAATTGAACTTGATTCGGGATTTTCAACGTGTTGCTCGAGTGCAATCAAACCTTCGCGTTTAGCAAACTGGAACAGTTCATAAAGCATTTTTAGTAAGTCTAAGTAAGCTGCTTTACTCACTTTTGGTGGCTTTAAAGTAGCAAGAGCTGCTGCAATGATTTGTTTTAAAACTGGGAGCGGATTAGCAATAACTAAGGATCCGGTAGCAACACCTAAAATGATAATAAATTCACCAGGCACAATCAACGAAAGCGGATTGCCACCCGAAACCATAAACCCACCGAGTAATGCACCGAAAACAAGTACGGCACCAATAATTACAAACATATATCATCCCTTCTAAAGTTGTCCATCTCTTCTGAATGGAGTAATGCTAACTCCAAATTAATTTTTTCTATTTATCGGCATTTCTGAAAAATTGTTTAGAAACACAAACTATTGAAATTATCATACGAAAAATTAATAAAAAGAATTTATTTGATATAGAATATAAAATACAAAATTTCAATAATAATAAAAAATGTAAATAAGATACTAATAAGCAATAATTTATTAAAAAGAATATCTGGCAAAAATATTTTTTAATATTTTTTTGGATAATTAAGAAAAAAGTCGTAATTTTGAGTTCTTGAAAATTTGATGGTCCCATAGACTAATGGTTAGGTCACCAGCCTTTCACGCTGGCAGTAGGGGTTCGAATCCCCTTGGGATCACAAGATAGCCGGGCAAAAACTCGGCTTTTTTATTTTATCGTACGATAGAAACTCATTATCCTATTATCAATATATTTTTTATTAAAGTTGGGAAATAATATCTAAAACATAGCAAAACAAAACCGCTCCCAAGACATAGGGAGCGGTTTGTTTAATATTTTCATTAATATTCTTGTGGAAGTTCTTTGAGTTCTTTGTATGTGATAACGGGACCGTCCTTGCAAACGTAGTAAGGACCGACTGCACAATGTCCGCACTTTCCAATGCCGCATTTCATACGATTTTCAAGTGTAGTGAAAATATTTTCTTCTTTGAAGCCGAGTTCGAAAAGCACAGGCAAAGTGAGTTTTATCATTATAGGTGGACCGCATACAGCTGCAATTGTATTATCTGAGCTTGGGCTAACTTCTTTCAAGATTGCAGGGACAAAACCAACTTTTCCTTTCCAATTGGGTGTTTCACCGCCGGGGTCGACAGTTGTGAATAAATTTACATCTGGACGGTTGTTCCATTCTTCGAGTTCGTGTTTATAGACAAGATCGTTGACGCTGCGCGCACCGTAAAGAATAGTAATATCACGATAATTTTCGCGTAAATCCAGACAATTCCATATTACACAACGAAGAGGAGGAAGCCCAATACCGCCAGCAATGAAAAGAAGGTTCTTGCCCTTCCAATCATCTATTGGAAAAGTGTTGCCGTAAGGACCGCGAAAGCCAATTTCATCACCTTCTTCACAATTGGCGAGAGCTTTTGTAACGCGTCCAGCAACACGGAAGGTGCACTCAATATATCCTTTACGTGTAGGCGAAGACGCTATACAGAAGGTACTTTCGCCTTCGCCAAATATTGAGTACTCACCAAATTGCCCTGCTTTGAATGAAAATTTTTCTTCATCGGCTGGATTTTTGAATTTCAAGCGATAGGTTCGAACAAGTGGAGCTTCTTCTGTAATTTTTTCGATAAACATTCTATATGGCAAATACATATTTTCCATTATTAGCCCTCCGTAATTGCATTAACTTGCTCAATAATACTTAGCTCAGCGGGACAATTTCGTATGCAACGTCCACATCCCACACACGAAAGAATGCCAAATTGTTCGTCAGTATATAAAAACTTGTGTAGAATTCTGTTACGCCAGCGTTCGCTTTGCTTTTCACGAGGGTTGTGACCGGATGCGTGTTTGGTGAAAATGCCTAACGCACAAGTATCCCAGATACGGTAGCGAGTTCCTCCCAATAGATTTGCTTCATCTTGAATATCGAAGCAGGTGCAAGTCGGACAAGAAAAAGCGCAAGTTCCACAACCGAAACATGGCAGTGAAGTTTCTTCCCATCGTTCCCAATCAAATGCACCACTGATTTTTTCCTTCAGAGCAGAGCTATCGAAACGTTTTTGGATGTTCGCTACGTATTTAGTTTTATCTATTTGTTCAATTTGCTCGAAAAAGTTTGCAAATTGCTCAACTAATTTTTTGCCTTTTTCGGTGATGATTTCCACATAATAACCGTTTTCGGTCTTAGTTAGCATTAGGTCACTGCCACGAGTGTCTGACGGAGAAATCCCAACGGAAGAGCAGAAGCAAAATTCATCCCCGCTCGAACAAGTTAGCCCAACAAAAATTGTATTATCGTAACGCATTTTGAAATGATAGTCGGGGTTTTCTTTCAAGAAGAAAGTAGCAAGATAGTCGAAAGCGGCGCCATCGCAGGGACGCATACCGAAAACAATTGTATCGTTTTCAGGTGCTTGTGGATTATTCAGAATTGTTTCTTTGCCATTCTTTTCAAATGTATAAAGTTCTTCGCACTTAGGAAAAACAGCAGATTTAGCAGAAAAAGCAGTTTGGATGTAATCCATTGCAATTTCTTCGAAAGAATGGATAAGTGAAAAGAAAACTTTTTCTTTTTTCTGCTTTGGAGCAAGAACTTGCTTGCCGGTTGCAATCAAAGAATTGATAAATTCTTGAATTTTTTCGAGTTTAATTAATTTATATTCCATAGTTCAACTACCTTATAAAGTTTTCTTTATCATCTACTTTGAAAGTTGAGAGAGCATAGTCGGGTTCACGTTTAGTACCGGGTATTTGACCAAAATTAGAAATAATTGTCATATTCAACTTTTGAGTAAGCAATCCAAGAGGAATTTCCATTGGGCAAGCTGCTTCGCATTCGCCGCAGCTAATACAGCGACCGGCAAGGTGCATAGCTCGCACGATGTGCCACTCCAGATTACCTAACCCAGTTGGTGGAACACCTACCCATTGAGGTTGGTTACATTCGACAAGGCATTGCTCGCAGTAACAAAGTGGGCAAGCAGCTCGACAAGCATAACAGCGTATACAACTGGATAGTTCACGTGTCCAAAAATCCCAACGTTCTTCTCGTGATTTGCTCTCGATTTCTTTCAGCAGTGCGAGACGTTCAGGATTTGGTTTTGGTAAATTATTGGCAACATATTCTTCAATAGCTTTAAGATTTGCAAATTCGAGAACTTTCCCGTCTGCAACAGTCAAAATCAAATACTGTCCGTCGGTTATCTGGTTTTCGGCAGCAAGTTGCAAAAGAGCTCTCAAAGTACCGAAATTTGCTAAAATCCCAATTTTGCTATATTTTTTAAGTTCTGGTTTGCGAAGATAAACAGCAAGATTAACTATACAGTTTTCGTCAAAAATAAGTTCACTCAATTGGTCAGGTTTTGTAAAGAAAGCAGGCTTACCTTCACCAAGACGACCTTTTTTGTAACCGATAAACAAATCTATTATTCCAGAACTAAAAAATTGACTAGTTTTATTAATTAAATCAGACATTGCAAAGCTCTCCTATGGAATTAACATTAATTTTAGAGAGTTTCTCGTATTCAGTGTAAGGACCTAATTTGCGAACTTCGGTAACAACCTCATTAACAAGATTAGCCCATTTGGCACCTTCGGCAGCGGACACCCACGAAAAGAAAAGGCGGCGTTTGTCGAATCCAAGCAGTTCGAGCAATTCATTGAAGACAATCCAGCGGCGGCGAGCGTGAAAATTGCCCGAAGTGTAGTGGCAATCGTTCGGATGGCAGCCGGAGACTATGACTCCATCAGCACCGTTCTGGAATGCTTTAAGAATAAGCATATAATCTATTCTACCTGTACAAGGGAATCTCACAATACGGACATTTGTTGCATACTTAATCCTACTTGTGCCAGCAAGGTCGGCACCAGCGTAAGTGCACCAATTACAGACAAAAGCAACTATTTTAGGTTCAAACTCCTGCATATTCCCTCCTATTGAATAAAGCCGAAACTTCAGCATATATTTGACGGTTAGTATATCCATGAATATCAATCGATTTAGAGCGGCACAAAGCAACACAGGTGCCACAACCCTGACAAAGTCCAGGATTGATTTTAGCAACTGTTTTTACCAGAGTGCCATCGCGGCGGCGAATTTCTTCTTTTTCAATAGCAAGATAAGGACAAACACTCTGACAAAGGAAGCACCCGACGCAAGTATTATTATTTACGTAAGCAATTAGCGGTTCGCGAGTAAGTTCGTCCTGAGAGAACAAGGCAACGACTTTAGCAGCGGTGCCAGAAGCTTGGGAAACAGTGTCGGGTATGTCTTTCGGTGCTTGACAAGCACCGGCAAGCATAATGCCAGCGGTGTTAGTTTCAACAGGACGTAATTTAGGATGAGCTTCAGAGAAGAAATGATACGGGTCGTAGCTAATATGTAATTTTTGAGCTAATTCTTCGGAATCTGAGTTAGCAATAGCAGCAGTAGCCAGCACAACCATATCTGCTTCAATTTCCACAGGACGAGAATTCAGTAATGTGTCCACACCGCAGACAATTAATTTTCCATTTTTCTCATAGATACGAGACACACGTCCACGAATGTAATTGACGTCGTCTTCTTCAATTGCACGGCGGACAAATTCGTCGTACATTTTGCCACCAGCACGAATATCCATATAAAATACAGTTGCTTTGCCGTGATGATTTTTATGTTTGAAAAGCATTGCGTGCTTGGCAGTGTACATACAGCAAATTTTTGAGCAATATGGGATGCCTTTTGCGGGGTCGCGCGAGCCAGCACAAGCAATAAAGACAATGCTTTCAGGTTCTTTGCCGTCAGATGGGCGTTTGAGAACACCCAGCGTGGGTCCCGAGGCAGAGGCAAGTCGCTCGAACTGTAATCCATCAATTACGTCGGCATATTTACCATAACCGTATTCTGGGAAGAAATCTGAATGTTTAATATCAAATCCAGTAGCAGCAACAATAGCACCGACATCAACTTTGATTAATTCATCTTCCTGTTCGTAGTGAATTGCATCGGCAGGACAAACCTTTTTGCAAAGGCCACATTTTCCTTTAAGGAAATATGTGCAGTTGTTGCGGTCAATAACGGGTTTGTTTGGCACTGCTTGTGGGAAAGGAACGTAAATAGCGGCACGATTGCCAAGACCGGCATTAAATTCATCGGGAATTTTCTTGATAGGACATTTTTCGATGCACAAACCGCAGCCAGTGCATGCTTTGTGGTCAACACTTTTAGCTTTCTGGCGAATAGTAACTTTAAAATTGCCGATAAATCCATCTACACTTTCAATTTCAGCATAAGTATATAAAGTAATATTTGGATGCTGAGCAACTTCCACCATTCGTGGAGTTAAAATACATTGAGAGCAATCCAAAGTAGGGAAAGTCTCGGACAGTTGAGCCATTTTTCCACCGATTGACGGATTTTTCTCAACCATAATTACTTTATGTCCGCTATTAGCAATATCAAGAGCTGCCTGGATACCACCGATACCACCACCTATAACAAGAGCGGTTTTGGTAATTGGCACTTTAATTGGGAAAAGTTCCTCGTTGTGTTTAACTTTTTCAACAAGGACACGAACAAGTTCGGCAGCTTTTTCTGTTGTAGAATCCTCGCGGAAATGTACCCACGAACAATGTTCACGTAGATTAGCCATTTCACAAAGAAAAGGGTTAAGACCAGCTTCGGCAGTAGCTTTGCGAAAAGTTGGTTCGTGCATACGTGGCGAGCAAGCAGCAACAACGACACCTGTTAATTTATGTTTTTGAATTGCTTCTTTAATCAAGTTTTGTCCTGGGTCTGAGCACATATATTTGTAATCAATGCTATAGACAACGCCCGGATAGTTTGAAGCAATTTCGGCAACTTTTGCACAATCGACTGTGGAAGAAATGTTTTCGCCACAGTGGCAAACAAAAACTCCAATACGCGCCATCTATACCTCCACCGTTTGTTTTTGCAACTTATGTAAAAATTTATCAGTAGGAACAAAATGTTTGTCAAATCCAAGTTTTTTAGGGTCGATACCCAAAGCCAATCCAATAATCTGAGTAATGTAAACAACAGGAATTTCGTTATCAGTAGAAAGATTTTTGTTTATTTCATTTCGTCGCATATCCAAGTTTGAATGACACATAGGGCAGGCAACGATAATTGCATCAGCACCACGGCTTTGGGCATCATCTAAAATTTTAGCACATAATTTTCCAACAATATCAGTTCTAACAACGGAAAGCCCTGCACCACAACATTCAACTTTGAATGCCCAATCAATAGGCATTCCACCGGAGAGATAAATGATTTTTTCCATTACAAGCGGATCTTCTCGACGTTCAATAGTGGAAAGGTGTTCGGGACGAGTGAGCAAGCAACCGTAATAACAAGCAAATTTAGCATTCAATTTATTATATAGTTTATCTTTGATTTTATCGAGAGCATATTTGTTAAGAAAATCGAGAACAGTAATAGGGTTAGCTGTTCCTTTTATTTCCATTTCAATAAGTTGAGGGATTTTTGTTCTGTATTTTTCATCTGATTTGATTTCGTAGCGAGCTTGAGCCAATCTGCTGAAACAGGCGGCGCAGGGAACAAGAATTTCATCGAGCCCCATTTTTTCGGCAATTGCTAAATTACGAGCAGGCAGGGCAACTGCCAGAGTAGAATTCAGCGAATGAGCAGCAGTGGCGCCACAGCAATTCCAATCGTCGAGTTCGACTAATTCAATATCAGCAATACGGGCAATTGCTTGAAGTGAGAGATCATATTCTTTTGCAGTACCATTTAAGGAACAACCGGGGAAATATCCAATTTTAGTCATTTTCAGCCTCCTTCATTGCCTTTTCAAAAATGCGGGCAATTGCTTCTTTTCCTTTGATGCGGTGTGGGAAAATTTCGAGTTTTCCTTTTACAAACATCTTTGGGGCTAAATCAACATCTTGAAGCAAATTGAATGTTTTAAGTTTGTAAGAAGCGATAAGCCCAACTTCGTGGAGACGTCCAGTTTTTTCGATACTTTCCAAAAATGAGCGGTGGAACGCAATAATCTCTTTAGCTTTTGGATGCACTTTCCTACGTTTAATAGATTCGGAACGAAGAAAATCCATAATGTGTGGGAAATCAACTTCTTGCGGGCAACGGCTATGGCAAGTGTCGCAAGTAAGACAAAGCCAAATACCCATAGAACGCAGAACTTCATCGTCGCAAAGGGGGTCGCCGATTTGCAACAGACGTAAAATTTGGTTCGGTGTATAGTCCATTTCACCAGATAGGGGGCAACCGGCAGCACATTTACCACACTGATAGCATTTCATTACAAGTTCATTAATCTCATTTAGGATTTTTTCTTTAAGGGGTTGGGCTAATGGTTCGATTTTCGATTTGGTTTCCATTAAAGAAATCCTTTGTTATTAAATAATTTTTAACAATTGTAATTTAATTAATACAATTTATAAATAAATATTTCTCGAAACAAAGATAAGGGAGAAAATGAAAAAAAATTAAGACAAAATACATAGTTTTATTACGTCAAACCAATTAAAAACAATTCATCGAATTTAACCACAAACATAGTTTAATCTAAACTTATATTTGGAGCAAGCGAAAAATAGTCATTATTAGTGTCATTGTGAATTAAAATAACTTTAGCTCGCACAAGATCAATCAAAATTCGTTCGGCGCGTCGACGTGAAATGTTGACAATCGAGGCAAATTCTTTGACTGTAATGCGTTCGTGTTTTTCAAGGTAGCGAAAAAGACGTCTTTCTCGTTCCCCAATACTAATTTTGAGTGGTTTCCCATTCGCTTGGGTAGTCATCAATTTATACATTTCTTTGCTTGCAATAACAGATTTTTCGCCAAGACGGATATAAGCGCGCTTTACGGGACGTTTTTTTTCAGGGTCTTCGATTTCTACAACGTGAGGTTTTCGTGTGCTTTCGGAAATATGCACAAGAATAACGTCCTTATTTTTGTATTCGATAATTTCTATTTCGGGTTCAACTGGTGGGAAAATATGGAAACCACAAGCTTGTTCGACAATATCGATTTCAGATTTTTCGCTGCGAACACCGACAACAGTGCCGTCGTCATCCACACCAATTATTAAAATTCCGCCTTTAGTATTGGCAAGAGCAGCTATTTCGCGAGCTAATTTATTTGGGGATGTAGCTTTCCGTTTAAATTCGAGAAAACTTGATTCGCCCTCGGCGATTAAATCTTTAAATTCATTGGGATTCATATTAATCCCTGGGAAAAAACGATCACGTACAAAAATACAAAAAAAATCATCTTATTATACTAATTTTATCTACATAGACATTTCCTAAGTTATCGAACATTTGCAAATAGTAAGTTCCAGGTAAACAATCGATTAATGAAATAATTATCTCTTCATTAGTTGAGATTGGATGAATTTCATAAACAACTTGTCCCATGGAGTTTGATAATTTAATGGAATTGAGATGTGTTTTGGAAGCAATTTTAAGCCAATCGTGTGCTGGATTTGGGTAAACGGAGGTTGGTTTTGAATCTATTACACTCGATATTTTATCATTTATTTTAATATTGTCGATATACCATCCTAAATCATTGACAACAAGGTTAGAGAAAAATCGGAAGCGTAAAAAAATTGTATCGTTTGACGCGGGCAAAACAAGAGTTTCAGTTTTCCAATCGCGTTCGTCGAAAGAATTATCTCGCCAGTATTGATAATCAGACTTTTTCCATTGGGCGAGAGTCCCGTTGAAATCATTGCTCCAAGAACTACCGCCATCTTTTGAATATTCAACAGTCGCGTAATCATTATTTGCAACAATACATGCGTGTTCAAATTGAATTATAACATCGTTGTTATTCATTATAAATGGGAAGAGCATAAGAGTGTCGCACTGACCGTTATCATATTTTTTGTTAGGTGAATTAGAAAAGCTAAAAGGTGCAGAAGCATAAGATTCATTCGTTTTTTGCCACTTACCACCGATGAAATATTTAGGGACTTCACCATCGAAATCATCAAAATAAGGCGCAATTGGATTAACTTCGTCGGAATATGCTAAATATTGAGGTGATTTTTGGCTTTCATTGCCATATTCATCGACTAAGCTTACAGAATACAAGAAATAACCTCTCTCGCCAGAATTATCTGTTAATTCTATAACTTTTGATGTGTCGGAGGGACTTATTTCGAAAGTGTTCACCTTAATACCGTCGCGATATATATAAATGTATTTTGCATTAACCAGAGGAGTAAAATTATCAGCTCTCAAAGATGGAATTTTTACCAAAAGATTAGTAATGAAATTTTGTGAGCCACGTGAGGATAATATTTGAGGTGAAGCGGGTTCTTTTGCTCCGCCAGCGTAGCTTGAAATGCCACGGCCGATACTTGTATCGCGGCCAGCAGCAACATAAAAGGTGTATTCGTATTTTTCGTAAGGGACAAGCAATGTATCAGTGTATTGGTTAATATTTCCGTTCAAGATAAATGAATAACCGTCATTGCGTTTTACGAATATTTGAAATTCATCAGAATTAAGAGGTTGTCCAAAACTACGCTCGGTCGGATTATCCCAAAGAAGTTCAATAGTATTAGGTTTATGGGGAATAATTTTTGCAGATAGGTTCTCAACAGGGAGTGGCGAACGAGTATTAACAATAGCAGTAAAAACATCACTATCGAACAAATTTAGAACTGCATTTCGCATATCAACCCAGGTTGGATAGACTATTCCGTCGTAGAAGGCGCAACCGCTATAATCACCAGCGAAGGCATTACCACGGAAAGGGTTAAGGCGTAAATCAGTTGAAAGATCTGCTGCACGCCGGTCGGTCCAGGTAATTCCACCATCTGAGGAGTAGCTCACATAGCATTCAACCATTAAGTTATCGGGACAATTACGGCTATCGAAATACATTATAGCTAAGTCACCATTTTTGGGGTCTATTGCCATCCAGGGCCAGAACTGGTCGTTAGTAGTATCACTGTGTACAATGATTGGTTCACTCCAAGTTTCACCTTTGTGGGTGGAACGGGAAAAATAAATATTTGGTGGATTATCTGCCGCCCAACATAAATATAAATATCCGCGACGAGGGCTATTTGTAATATCGCATACAATGACTGGATAAGCTTCTGCTCGGACAGAATCTTTAACAACGTGGCGGTATCCCTGCCCATCTATATATTTTGTTTTGCCAAAAATATTATAGCGATGTACAATTCTGGGTTCAGTAAATTTATTTCCGCCATCTAACGACTTAACAAATCCAATTCCGTGCTCAATTCCGTGATTCCAAACAACATAAAGTTCTCCATTAGGACCGGTGGCAGCCAGCGGGAAGCTTTGTCCGAAAGTTGTATCTTCGGATGAGCCTGCAAGACGATGACTTATTCTCAGAGGTTGATTCCATACTTCGTCTGAGTAAGATTTTTTTGTAATAACAATCTCAGTTGCTGAATCACGCGGTGTCACTCTTTTCCACGGGATATAAACAGTACCAAAGTATGGCGATTCAGGGCTATTATCAACATGCACATAATATTTATCTTCGAAAAGCGAATCAAGAGTTTGCATACCAAGATGCACAATAACTGGAATATGTGGTTGCCAAGTTTTGCCTTCATCTTTCGTAATCGCGATAAAAACACCATTTTCACCGACGTTTACCGGTTGGTTTTCGTCGAACTCACCAAAACCACCATAACAAAGGTAGCCAGTTCCATCCAAAGCAAAATAAACACTTGGATCGTTCGATGATCGCCAATTCGGGAAAGGACGCCCTAAATTTATATTTCTCCAAGTTTTGCCACCATTATCGGAAACATATACCCAGGTTGCGGAATTATCTCGATAGTCCACAGCTGAGGCAATTAAATTATTAGGGTTTGTAGGGTTGACAGCAACGGATGATTCGTTCTGCATTTTATAAGTGTGTTTTGCTTCATCATCAATTGTGTTTACATTAAGAAAAAGCGGAAGAGAGGATTTGGGAGAGAGTAGCCAAGGAACTTTGTCTATTTTCATATATCTTTCGTCAGGACGAGGCTGAGCTGATTCCATTAGCCGCTGGTAATGGCGAATTGCTTTGAGCATTTCGCTTTTACTTTTACGCTGTTCAGCACTAAGCGACGATAAAATTAGCAAGGCAAATATAAAAAATAGAATATGTTTCATCTCAAAACCTAAAAAGTAACTAAATAACTTGTTATAAAATAACTTAATTATTTGATTTTTACAATAGGAAAAAACATTACTTAATTAGCATATTACTCTCACGAATTATTTTTTAAGAATTGAGAATAATTGACTTCTAATATTAATTCAAAATTTGCAAAACTTAAATGCTATAATAACATTTTGAATATAATTTTGAATTATGTTCAACTTATAAAGAGTTAAACTTATGTGTAAATTTAATTACTTTTATTTTGCCTTATTTATGTTGCTATTTTCAAGTTGCACTGATGACGACAATTCAGTTAACAACACAACCAACTACCCAGAGAAAGCAATATTAAACAAACGTGAAGTAATCTTAAATTTAAACAATGGTGTGAAAGTTATCAATGGGGGTTTCGGTTCCAGTATAGCATCTAATGAAACAGGGGTGTTTTACGCAATAACTGATAGAGGACCAAATATCGACGGAACAAATTCAAATGAAAAAGTATTTTCTAATCCAAATTTTACTCCTCAAATTGGGAAGTTCAAATTAGTTGGCGACAGTCTAAAAATTGAAAAAATCATATTACTAAAAGATGAGAATGGAAAAAATTTAAGTGGTTTGCCAAACCCGCAAGGAATTGGAGGAACAGGGGAAAAACCTCTTGATATAAACGGCAATGTTTTAAATTATGATGCAAAAGGAATTGATCCTGAGGGGCTTGCAATTGCTAAAGATGGAACTTTTTGGATAGCTGATGAATATGGTCCTCATATCATTCATTTTGACGCTAATGGCAAAACTATAGAACAAATAAATCCTTTTGGCAACGGATATGGAGGCAGAAAAATACCTCCTGTATTTAAATATAGAAGGCCTAACCGTGGTATGGAAGGTTTAACACTTACAAAAGACGAGAAATACTTGGTTGGGATTATGCAGTCTCCGTTACTAAATCCAGATAAAAATGTTCAAAAAACTTCAATAGCTGTTAGAATATTATTTTATGGTATTAACAACGGAGAGACCAGAGAGTATATATACTTATTAGAATCCACAGAAACTGCCATTAGTGAAATTGTTACATTAACAAACAATACATTTTTAGTTCTCGAAAGAGATGGTAAAACACCGGGATCTGATCAGAACATTTTAAAAAAGATATATAAAATTGATGTTACAAATGCCACAAATGTAACTTCAAACCAAGAAAATGGTAGGATGATAAATGGTAAAACTATTGAGCAGCTTACTAAAGAAGAAATTATAGCAAGTGGAATTGTTCCAGTTACTAAAGAAGAAGTATTTGATATAATGTCCATACCGAATTATCCTCACGATAAACCAGAAGGAATAGTAGTAATTAATAATAAAACTATTGGAATAGTTAATGATGATGATTTCGGTGTTTCTGGGAAAGGAACTTATGAACAAAAGTTAATGCCATTGCTTGGGAACAAATCAGACATGAATATACTGTATTTTGTAAAGTTGTCGAAAGAGTTATATTAGAAAATTGTAAGTAACATAAAAAAAAGGTAGAGAATATCTACCTTTTTTTATGACTTTATTTAATGACCTTATTTAAAAAATTAACTTTTTTATAATTGAACTAATTATTACGACAAAAAACAGTGTGTAAATCCAATTGAAACTAATCTTTAAGAGATTATAAGAAATAGGTTGCGCAAAGCAACCTATTTTTTTACGAGCGCACCCGTAGGGATTCGAACCCCAAACCTTCTGATCCGTAGTCAGATGCTCTATCCAGTTGAGCTACGGGTGCAAAAAAATTAATTAGCAGCAGCCTGTAATTTGTTAGCAATCTTTGTAATTGCAGATTTATGATTAGCTGCTTTGTTCTTATGAATTACACCACGAGCAGCAACTTTATCTAATACGCTATATGCTTTGTTTACAAGTTGCAATGCTTCTTCGTAAGTTTTAGCTTCGCGAACGGCACGAATAGCCAGTTTTACTTGTCTTTTGTTTGCTCTGTTATATAGACGTCTTTTTTTCGACTGTCTTATTCTTTTCAATGCTGACTTATGATGAGCCATTTCCTATTGTTTTTTTGTTCTCAATATTTTTGAACTACAAAAATAATTTATTTAACGAAAAATTCCAAAAGAAAAATCAAATTTTAGTTATTTTTTCTTTAAACTCTTGAATTTCGCGTTTGGAAAGTCCTAATTCAGCAAGTTTATCGTCTGATGGTAGTTCTTTATGTATCAATAGCTTAAGCGCATTCAATTCGTTGCGAGAGAACCTAATTGCTTCCAGAATGTAGTCTTCGAAAGCCTGGTATGCGATAGGAACAATTTGCTTGATAATTTTAGCAATTGCTTCGGCATAGACGCGTATTTCGTATTGTGCGTGGGAATCGAGCCGCAGCCGCAAAAAGTGGAAAAGATTGTGCAAATCAATTTTCCAGTACCATTCGGTGTAATTTGATAGTGGCAAATTAATTCGAGCTATTTCTCTGGCAAGCCCGGTAGAAAGAAGTTCGGAATATTCTTGGAATAATTTTTCTTGTGTAAGTTTCATACGAGAAATTACTTCCGAAGAATGGTTAATAGTTGTCTCTCCCCTACCTTGCTTGTTGAGAGTGCTTTGGAGACGAAGCTGGTCTGGCTCGGGAAGGTAGAACTCGTCAGGCATTTCGGAATAGCGACCGCTATATTCATTAACGTTGGCAGTACGGTGGCGGATCCATTGGCGTGCAACAAAAATCGGGAGCTTAACGTGGAACTTAAACTCGACCATTTCGAAGGGCGAAGTATGCAAATTACGCATCAAATAACGAATTAGAGCAGTATCTTCGCTTACCGATTTAGTACCTTTGCCGTAGGAGACGCGTGCCGCCTGAACAATGGAACTATCGTCGCCCATCCAATCAACAAGTCGAACAAAACCGTGGTCGAGACATTTATATTCAAGCACAAGATTATTGTTATTTTCCATTATTTTACTCTTATTCTAATTGAACGATTTAAAAATCTGCCTTGTGGTGTTGTTTCATCAAATTTATCTTCGTTAATTCCAGTTTCAATTTTGAATTTGTTTCCAACGATAGAGCGAATAAATTGCTCAGTACTAGAAGCACGTTCGCGTGAAAGCCGGACGTTTCGTTCGGCAGTGCCGAGAGCGTCGGCAGACCCCAAGATGATGATTGTTGCATTGGCAGGAAGTTTTTCTGAGAGCTGGCGAAGAAGTCCTTTATTGTCTTCACTAAGCTCGCTTGAATTGTAATCGAAACGAAGAATTGCTTCGAAATTATTGAGATTAAGTTCAATAACTTCTCTCGGTAAATGAGAGATAGCAATAGTATCTTTGAAAACAAAATAAGTGCTATCGTTGATTTTAATCGAGTAAGATAAAATTTTGTCTTCCAAATCATCTAAACGTTTTTTAACAGGAATTTTAACTAAGTCGGTGCCAGAGAATTGTATTTCAGAATTTGTAAAACTGTCGGTAATTTTCAAGATTTCAGATTTATCAATATTTTCAGTTGCAATTAAGAGAGAAATATTACCATCAATTTCAGAATATTTTTGCAAATCAACATATTCTTGCAAAGGAGCATTACTAACAAGAATATCAACACGTTGGTTTTCATCTATTCCTTCGGGGAAATCCTGATTTGATGGAAAACGTGGGGAAACGCGAGCAAAAGTATTTATAATACCTTCAGGGATACCCAAAGAAACAAGTCGTGATTTGACATTTTCAGCACGGCGGCGAGCAAGTTCAATGCCTTCCGGTTCGTTAGTGGATCCTGAAGTTGCCCCCTCGACTATAATTCTAGCTTTTGGATTATGCTTAACAATTTCAACAATACGAGGTAAGACATATTTGTGTAGTTCAACGGGATTGAAAACAAAATAGTTAATGTTTGCAGGAACAGCATCAACGTAGTAATCTGGGATTTTGTCGCTACCGCGAGCAAAGAACACGGCATTCACAAGAGGAGAAGTTGCTAAAAGTTCATTACCGACAAACACTTTACCATCAAATTTCTTTTGTCGGAGTTCAACAAATGGTTCTTTTGGATGTTCGACATAAATATCAATTTCAACAGGTGGAGGAGGCGCAGGCTTGGGTTGCTCAATCGTTCTAAACAGTGTATAACGCAAACCTAAATCCAGTCGAACACCATAAATTTTCCAATTGGCATCGTTTGTAACGTCATTAAAATTGTAATCAAAAGATAAAGTTTGAGTAAAGAAGGTATTATTACCAATTTTCAAATTATTTTCAAGTCCGAAAGAAATGCCAAAAGCAAGATTGTTTATCGATTTAATATTGCCCGAGGCAATATCGCGACGCTTACGGCGGACACCGTTATCTATAAAGACAGCACCAGCAGGCGAAACAATTTCCTCGTACTGCTCGAAAGTTTTATTAATAGGAAGTCCAAATCTCAAGCTACCGATAGCACGTAAAGGACCATTGATAAATTCGTCAGTAAATGAGTAAGCAAATGATGGTGAAATTTCTAAATAAGAAATTTCACCATCTATTTTATCTTTAATTTTGGCTTTTGTAATTGTATTATCAGGGTTTCGCAATGGATATACGTAATCAATATCGAGAACTCCCGAACGATTTATGTAGCTAAGAACCAAACCAATTGATTTTTTGCTATCCAATGAGCGTTCGAATAAAGCTCCGAAGAAAAGACCACTACCAGAACCATTCTTGAAGCGACCACAATCAGCAGCACCTTCAAAGTTGTTGAAATCCGCTGAGTAGAGGTTTAATCCATATCCTAATTTAGGTTGAATTGTGAAAAGTTCGAATTTTTCAACCTGAGAAGATGCAACAAGTTGCGCAAAACAAAAAACAATTACGTAAAATAAAGCTTTTTTCATAAATTTCGTAAAATAAGTTAAATAACTATACAAATATATTAAAAATATGATTGTTAAACATAACAAAAATGAATTTGAAGATTATCTTGTAGATGCTTCTTCGTATGAGGGATTTGCTGATGAATTAATAATACCAGAGAATGTCGATGAAATAAAACAAATTCTAAAAGAAGCAACGGTCAAGAGCCACAAAATCACAATTTCTGGTGCTGGCACTGGGCTAACAGGCAGTCGCGTACCGCTGGGCGGGAAAATTCTATCAATGGAACGATTTAATCGAATACTGAATTTTGATAGAGAAAGGAAAACATTGAAAGTAGAAAGTTTTGTTCGAATAGAGGAAATAGCGAACTATCTTGCAGGTAGTGGTCTTTTTTACCCGCCAAACCCAACAGAAAAGCTCTCAACCATAGGTGGCAATATCGGGAATAACGCTTCGGGAGCAAGGACATATAAATATGGTTCAACACGAAAATATATTAATAAGATTGACGTTGTTTTGCCCACTGGTGAAAGTTTGACAATAAAACGAGGCGAAATATTCGCGAATGGGTATAATTTTGAATTTTGCACTAACGGAGGGACACTTATCTCATTTGAATTGCCAAAGGTACAAATGCCCAAAGTTAAGCATGCAGCAGGATATTATATTGAACAAAATATGGATTTGATTGATTTGTTTATCGGTGCCGAAGGAACACTCGGAGTAGTTACAGGTGCAGAATTGCAACTACTCGATAGTCCTGAGGAGGTGCTGGGAGCAATTGTGTTCTTTGATTCGCACGATGGAATGTTTGATTTTCTAAGCGAAATAAAGAAAACAGATGAAATAATTTCTCCAAGACTAATTGAATTTTTTGATGATAATTCAATAATGTTGCTACGCGGAACAATTCCGCACATACCTAAAACTACGGTTTATGCTCTATGGATAGAAATCGAAACAAGCAAAGAAAAATCTGACGAGACACTGACAAATCTATATTTATTCACTTCGCAATTTACAAGTTTGGTAGATGATACTTGGGTAGCGTTAAACGAGGCGGAGCACAAACGGCTTGCACATTTTCGGCACGAGCTTCCACTTGCAGTATATGAGAAAATACATCAATATAAACAACAGAAGTTGGGCACTGATAGCGCTGTCCCGAATGAATTCGTAAAAGAATACTATGAATATATGGTAAATTTATTTAAACAAGAGCAGTTAGAGTATGTAATTTGGGGACATATTGGTAATTCGCACTTTCATGCAAACATATTAACAAAGAATGAGGATGAATTCAGAAGAGCGAAGGACGTATATGTTGATATATTAAGAAGAGCAGTATCGTTAGGTGGGACAATTTCGGCAGAACACGGGATTGGGAAACTGAAAAAAGAGTATTTAAAAATATTATATAGCGAAGAAATAATTGATGGATTTCGAAAAATCAAAGAAGCATTTGACTCGAAAAACGTATTGAATGATGGAAATATATTTTAAAAAAGGAGAAAGGCTTCACTTACACGTGAAGCCTTTTCATCAAAAAATATCTCAATTTATTTAGAGAAAATTGCGTGTCTTAGCGACAGGTAACCAACAGTACCAAAACCAAGCAAAAACAGGAGTTGGAAAGGAATAGCAGCAATTTCTAAATAATATACAGAAATACCAACACCTACGACAAAATATAGAGCTAAAAGAATTTCAAAAAGGACAATCCAGCTAAATTTATTAGACTTATATTTTTTGACTTTGGGTTTAGGAGCGGTACCAACAATTCCTTCCTTTGGGGTGCGTGCAAATCCAGTCTTCTTTCCAATTAATGCTTCGAGAACTGCTTTAGTATTATTCACAGCAAAGCCCATACTGCCAGCAAGGAAGACAGGGAAAAGCAATAAACGGCGGCGCCAATCAAGGTGAATAGCTTTCTGAGCGTACATATAGAAAAGGAAAGTAGAAATCGAAGCCAAAACGAAAACGCTCATAAACGAATAAAACTGGTCAAAGCCGCCAACAGTATTTTTAATCAGCACAATGGGAACGTTGAGCAAAGCAACGATTATGATGAATGGGAACACGATATTGCTTGTGAGATGAACAAAGCATTCGAGTTTGACTTTTAGCGGAATATCAGCTTTGAGAACGCGAGGAAGAAGTTTCTTAGCAGTTTCGACTGCACCTTTGGTCCAGCGGAATTGTTGAGTTTTAAGAGCATTTATATCGGCTGGCAATTCAGCAGGAGAAGTTACATCGTTGAGATAGACGAACTTCCACCCACGGAGCTGTGCTCGATAGCTAAGGTCAAGGTCTTCGGTAAGAGTGTCTGGCTCCCAGTTACCGGCATCAATGATAGCAGATTTACGCCAGATACCGGCAGTACCGTTAAAGTTAATAAAGAAGCCGGCTTTATTACGCACTTGTTGCTCTAAAACGAAATGCCCGTCGAGAGCGAGAGCTTGGGCGCGAGTAAGGTAGGAATATTCTTCATTTAAATGTTCCCAGCGAGTTTGCACCATGCCGATTTGTGGGTTGGAGAAATAAGGAACAGTTTTAAGTAAGAAGTTTTCGTTTGGAACGAAATCGGCGTCAAAAATAGCTACAAAATCACCTTCTGCTATTTCGAGGCCGTGCTTGAGAGCGCCAGCTTTGTAACCGCTTCTGTTGGTTCGATGAATATATTTAATGTTAAAGCCTTTCTTTTTATATTCTTCTACTAAGGACTTGCAAAGTTCTTGAGATTCATCGGTAGAATCGTCAAGCACTTGAATTTCAAGTTTTTCTTTCGGATATTTAATATTACAAACAGAACGAATAAGCCTTTCGACAACAAAATATTCATTGTAGAGAGGCAATTGAATAGTAACCATTGGAACTTCTTTTGGCAATTCCGGCTCATCAATCTTGTTATTTTGTGTTTTACGGTAATAGTATAAGAGAATTAAACCATGAATACCAAATCCAAAAAGAATAGAAAGAGCCAGAAAATAGATAATTAGTATTATTTCTTCCATAATAGGATTTTAAATCCTTCAAAGATTAACATACTTCGGTAAAAAATTACCAGCCTGAAACAACAGCCAAAAGTATGTCGTCGGCGATTTGCCTTAGAGCACCTTCGATAGCTTGATTTCGACCGGCAATAGCATTCTTTACATCAAAAACACCATAATTGGAAAAGTTCTTTTTCCAAATACTTTTTTTGTTAATAAAGTCGTAGTATTCTGCTGTGCAACTGACCACAATTCTGCGTTCGGTTTCGAGTTCACCGGGAGAGACCGCTACCGTTTGCTCCATAATTGAATTGATAGCAACAATCAGTCGGGCATCTCCTCCAGATTCAACAAGTTCGAATGAGTTATCACGTTTAAAATTATCTATCAATGACTGAGTTAGCATGATTTTATATTCAGGATTACCAAAGCCACTTTGGTCATTAACAGTAGGGATAGACAATGTTTTTAAATGTTCAGGCACCGACCCACCAGTAAAAGAATAACAACCTTTTAAAAATGCAGCACTAATAAATAAGCAACTTACAAAAGAAATAGAAATTAATATATGAAAAATATGTGAATTATTTTTAATCATCAGTTGATTTCTAAATATTTAAGTAAGGATTATTATCTTTTTCGTTTTTGATGGTTGTAGCATCTCCATGCCCAGGATAGATAATTGTTTCGTCAGGATAAACAAGTAATTTTTGGTGAATAGAGGAAAGCAATAAATCGAGCGAACCACCGGGCAAATCGCATCTGCCGATACTACCATCGAAAAGAGTATCACCTGAGAAAATTATATTTTGCCTTTCGACCGAAAAGCAAACTCCACCTTCGGTATGGCCGGGAGTATGAATTGCTTTAAAAAACATATTACCCACTTTAATTTTCTCGTTGCCAATTAATTCGACATCAGGGGAAAACTCTTCCAAATTAAATGGTAATCTGAAAATAGTGAATTTATTTGGCTCTAATACACGATATTTGTCGTTAGTATGAAGATAAATATTTGCCCCAGTCTGCCGGCGAAGTTCCGGTGCGTCTGCTGTATGGTCCCAATGCGAATGTGTTAAAAATATCGCTGTAACTTTTAGTTGATTGTTTCGTATATGTTTCATAAAAATGTGGGTACTTTCGAGCGGTGCATCAATAATTACCGCTTCTCCTGTTTCGTCGCTTACAAGATAGCCGTTTGTATCAAATGGTCCCGATGTTATTTTATCTATTTTCATATTATCGTTACAATAACAATATACAAAATTATCAAGTTTTTATAAAATAACAAACATTATTAGTATAGTGGTTAATTATTCATTAATTCTTTATGCAAAAATATCTTCGATGATTAATAGAAATTAATTTTCCAGAAAAACGACTACATATTAATAGTGTTTTTATGAATAACAATTAATTTTTACGATTATATTTTTAGAAAAACAATTCATTTGTTTTAATAATTACATTTTTGTTATTATATTGAAAATTATTACAATATCGAAAATGAGTAAAGTGGATATAGAAATTATTGGAAATAATATTTGCAAAGCATACTCAAGCAATAAATATATTTTGAAAAATATAAGTTTCGAAGGAAGGATTAAGGATATTATAGGAATATGCGGTCCGAACGGTTCGGGCAAATCAACCTTGATAAAGATAATTGCAGGAATAAACTCAGCAACAAAAGGTAATTTAATTTGGGAAATTGATGGTAAACGACTAAATCCAGATGAATATTTTCGCTATTTTGGATTTGTTGCACCATACTTGAATATTTACGAAGAGTTCACACCTGTTGAATTGATAAAAGTTGTAACAAAAATACGGCGAACACAAGTTAGTAACAGTAAAATTGATGAATTGCTTGACAAGTTTTATTTAGAGAAGCACTTTAATAAACCAATACGTAATTTTTCGTCAGGGATGAAACAAAGAATGAAGCTTTTGCTTTCGGTTTTGCATAGTCCGATTGTACTTATTTATGACGAACCTACAACAAATTTAGATGAGAAAGGGATTAATTTAGTTAATCTATTAATTAAAGAACAAATTAATAAAAATGGTATTGTTTTTATAGCTTCGAACAGTGAAACAGAGATAAGTTTGTGCAACAAGAAAATATTTGTACAAAATGAAAAGAATGTAGTATGAAAAAGTTATTTTGTTTGATTGCTTTGATATTATTAAGTGAATCTTGCTATTCAGAGACGAAAGAAATTAGGATTTCAAACGAAGAGCCTAATTATTTTCATTTTTTATCTCAGCTTACTTTGCCAGAAAAGCTTGAATTATGTGGCGAACGAATTCCGCTTGAAATTCCAGAAGTTAGAGAGCGGGCAGAACGCGAGTTTTATTTACTTTTGCAGCAGCCGGGACAGATAATATTGTATTTAAAGCGTTCGGGGCGCTTTTTCCCGATGTTTGAACGAATAATTAAAGAAAACAATCTGCCAGAAGATATAAAATATTTATCGGTAGCAGAAAGTGCCTTGTATCAGTCCCGATCTGCAAAAGATGCAGTTGGATTATGGCAATTTATCGAGGGAACTGCTCGAACTTATGGTTTGAGGGTAGATAAAGATGTTGATGAAAGGCGGCACCCCGAAAAAAGTACACGAGCAGCGATGAAATACCTTGAGCACGCATATCAAAGGTTTAATAGTTGGATCATTGCATTTGCATCGTATAATATGGGTGTAGAAGGTGTGGCAAATAACATTAATTTTCAGGGGACGGACAATTATTTTGAACTTTTTTTGAATGAAGAAACTTCACGATATATTTTTAGAATCGCGATAATTAAGGAAATAATGCAAAATCCAGGTAAATATGGTTTTTATGTTCCAGCCTGGGAACGCTACAAACCTGAAAGAACAAAGAATATAAAGGAAACATCGGCTATACCGAATCTATCGGAATGGGCAAAAGCAAATAGAACAACATACAAAGACGTTAAAATACTCAATCCTTGGATACTTGGGCGTTCTTTGCCTGCACCAAGACCAGGAGAAGCCTGGATAATAGA
>OGCI01000144.1_pt1 | contig 90282 bp, 83 predicted proteins | sample 1570021 | NCBI WGS metagenome assembly OGCI01 (sample SAMN06264664, study PRJEB24512) | hot springs metagenome | isolation source: Hot spring water | place: South Africa: Tshipise | collected 2015-06-21
CATGGTGCCAGGTGGCCGTGCCGTCCGGCTTGATGCGCGGCGTTCTCATGGCTCGCCGCCTCCCGGAGCCGACGCCCCATGCGCCAGCCCCACACCACCCAGAAGGCGCGAGCCGCGAGTTTTTCCGTAGAGGCGGTAAATGGCTGAAATTCTCGATGGACGGAGCCGGACGCTTGGAACGGCACATGCCGGGCACTGGGCAGATAGATGAGGGCGCGCTTGCCGTCACACCGAAGCGGCGTACACTACGGCCATGAGCACGCGGAATAATTCACATGCCTGGCACCGGGAGAACGGGGGATCGCGGTAGGCCGAAGCCTATGCTGCGCGACTCCCCGGGTTACTCCGGGGTTTTTCATTTCCGGAGAAGAGCCGGAGCTTCGGGATGCTGGCCAAGCGAATCATACCGTGCCTCGATGTGACGGGCGGACGGGTCGTCAAGGGCGTGAAGTTCGTGGAGCTTCGCGACGCCGGCGATCCCGTGGAATGCGCCCGCGCTTACGAGGCACAGGGCGCCGACGAACTTGCTTTCCTCGACATCACGGCCTCCCACGAGGGACGGGACACCATGGTGGCGATCGTGCAGTCGGTCGCCGAATGCGTCTTCATGCCACTGACCGTGGGAGGAGGGATCCGCAACGTCTCGGACATCCGCCGCATGCTGCAGGCCGGAGCGGACAAGGTGTCGGTCAACACCGCCGCCGTGGAGCGGCCAGAACTCATCTCCGAAGGGGCGCGGCGGTTCGGAAGTCAGTGCATTGTGCTGGCGATCGACGCCCGTCGCCGCGGTCCGGGCCAGTGGGAGGTCTTCACCCATGGCGGACGACGGCCAACGGGTGTGGACGCCGTGGAATGGGCGCGCGAAGGCGTTCGCCGTGGCGCCGGCGAGATCCTCCTGACCAGCATGGACTGCGACGGAACCCGCACGGGATACGATCTCGAACTGACGCGGTCGATCGCCGACGCGGTCCCGGTACCGATCATCGCGTCGGGCGGCGCCGGCACCCTCGAGCATCTGGTCGATGCGGTGACCATCGGCCGAGCGGACGCCGTGCTGGCAGCCTCGATTTTTCACTTCGGCGAGTTCAGCATTCCCGTGGCCAAGGCCCATTTGCGAGCGCGCGGCGTGGAGGTCCGACTGTGACCGCATCCGGGGGGGCATCATGAACGACTTGGAGGAAGGCTCCGCGCTTCGTCTCGATTTCGGCAAATTGAGCCAGGCGGCGGCCTGTGGCGGATTGATTCCCGTCGCTGTGCAGGACGCCGACTCCGGCCAAGTGCTGCTGGTCGCCTACACGAACGAAGCCGCGTTCCGCGCCGCCCTCGCCGCGCGGCGCCTCATCTTATGGAGCACATCCCGGAACGAACTGTGGGAGAAGGGACGCACCTCGGGCGATACGTTCGACCTGGTCGAGGTGCGGGTCAACTGTGAGCAAAATTCCCTTCTCTACCGCGTTCGCGCTCGGCGCGGCGGGATCTGCCACACCCGCGGCGCCGACGGCCGGCCGCGGACGACGTGCTTTTACCGCCGCCTCAACCTCGACACCGGCACGCTAGACATGGTGGAACCGTGAGCACGGCCACCAACGCAACGCGATTTCGAATCCATCCCGACCGGGCGGAGTTTCGCCGCCGCGCGGACGCGGGGAACCTCATTCCCGTCTGGGTCGAGGTTTTCGCCGACCAGGAAACGCCGGTCTCCGCCTACGAACGCGTTCGGGCCGTGCTGCGCCAAAGGGATCGGGCCTCGCACACGTTTCTTCTCGAAAGCGTGGAGGGCGGCGAACGGGTGGGACGGTATTCGTTCATCGGCGGCAAGCCGAGGGCGATCCTCCGAGCCTGGGGCCGGCGGGTCGTGGTGCAACACGAAGATGGCTCCCGCTCGACGATCCCCGACGCCGATCCGCTCGATGCGTTGCGCGCCTTCATGTCCCGGTACCGGCCAGTGCCGGACGACCGCCTGCCGCCCTTCATCGGCGGCGCGGTCGGTTTCCTCGGCTACGACGCGGTCGCCGTGTTCGAACCGACCGTGCCGGTCCGCCACGACCGCGCGTTACGGGCGCCGGACATGGTGTTCATGATCACGGACACCCTGCTGGTGTTCGACCGTGTACGGCATACCCTCAGGATCATCGCGAACGCGTGGATCCGAGACGGCGAAGATCCCGACGCAGCCTACGACGGGGCCGTGCGCGCCATCGAGGCGATGGCCTCCGCGCTGCTGGCGCCGCTGCCGCACGAACTCACCGATGTCCATCCGCCGGTCGAGGGGCTCACCCCGTGCTCGGCCATGGCGCGCGCAGAGTTCGAGGCGGCGGTGCGCCGCGCGCAGGACTACATCCGCGCCGGCGACGTGATTCAGGTGGTCCTCTCCCAGCGCGTCGAGGTGGATTTTTACGGCGATTCAGTAGACGTCTACCGCGCCTTGCGCTGGGTCAACCCATCGCCCTACATGTTCCTGCTGGACCTGGGCGACAGCGCGATGGTCGGCAGCTCGCCGGAGACCCACGTGCGGCTCGATCACGGCCACGCCGAGATCCGCCCCATCGCCGGCACGCGGCCGCGGTCCGAAGACCCCTTCGAGGATGAACGCCTTGGGAGGGAGTTGTTGAGCGACCCGAAGGAACGCGCAGAACACATCATGCTGGTGGACCTGGCTCGGAACGACCTCGGACGGGTTTGCACCTCCGGTTCGGTGAGGGTGCCGGAGCTGATGGTCATCGAGCGCTACAGCCACGTGATGCACATTGTCTCCGAGGTCGTCGGCCAGCTCGCCCCGGGCCGGGACGCCTACGACCTGATGCGGGCCACGTTCCCCGCCGGCACCGTGAGCGGAGCGCCGAAGATCCGCGCGATGCAGATCATCGCCGAGCTCGAGGCCTCGCGTCGCGGGCCGTACGCGGGCGCAGTGGCGTATTTTAGCTTCGACGGCAACCTCGACTCGTGCATCACGATCCGGACCCTCATCCTCGACGAGGGACGGGCCTACGTGCAGGCCGGCGCCGGCGTGGTCGCCGACTCCGATCCGGGCCGTGAGTACGAGGAAACCTGCAACAAGGCCCGGGCGCTGTTGTATGCCCTGGCGATGTCGCGCGCCTTCCGGTCGGGAAGGCCTCCCCCCGCATGATCTTGGTCATCGACAACTACGACTCGTTCACCTACAACCTCGTGCAGTACCTGTACGAACTGGGCGCCGAGGTCCGCGTCGTCCGGAACGACCAGATCACGCCCGCCGAGCTGGCCGCCGCGCCGCCCGAACGGCTGGTGGTCAGCCCCGGGCCGTGCACCCCTTCGGAGGCGGGCGTCTCGTGCGAGGCGATCCGCACCCTTGCAGGCCGGGCGCCGATCCTCGGCGTCTGCCTCGGTCATCAGTGCATCGGCCAGGTGTACGGGGGACGGATCGTCCGGGCGGCGCGCCTGATGCACGGAAAGACCTCGCCCATCCTGCACCGCGGTGAAGGGATTTTGGCGGGCATGCCCAATCCGTTCGAAGCCACCCGCTACCATTCGCTACTGATCGAACGGTCGTCCGTCCCCCCCAGCCTGCGAATCACGGCGGAGACCGCGGAAGGCGAGATCATGGCCGTGCAGCACGCCGACCTTCCGGTCTACGGCGTGCAGTTTCACCCCGAATCCATCCTCACACAGGACGGGCGGAGGATCCTCGAAAACTTTCTGAGGCTTTGATCGGCCAAAGGAGCCCCCATGGTCCGAATGTCCATTGTCTACCGCGGTGACTTGCGCTGCGAAGCGGTTCACGGCCCGTCGGGCTCGCGCGTCGAAACGGACGCCCCGGCGGACAACGGCGGCCGGGCCGAGCGTTTCTCGCCGACCGACCTGGTCGCCGCCGCGCTCGGCAGTTGCATGATGACGATCCTCGGCCTGCGCGCTCGGGAACGCGGCTGGGACCTGGCTGGCATGACCGCCGAGATCGAAAAGGAGATGGGCGGCCCGCCGCGTCAGATCCGGCGCATCGGAGTACGGTTGAATATGCCCATCGCGCTGGCGCCGGCCGACCGGGCCGAGGTCGAAGCGCTCGCGAAGGCCTGCCCCGTCGCGCGCAGCTTGCATCCCGCACTGGAAGCCGACATCCGCTTCGTCTGGCCGGAGAGGTGAATGCGCGGCGCGGCCCGCTATTCGCGCCGGTCGCCCGCCACCGCGTAGAGGCGGCGGTGAGTGGCGACATAGAGGCGTCCGTTGGCGGCGGCGGGTGAGCCCCAGATCGCGCCGCCCTCCAGCAACGCGTCACCGAGCACCTCCAACGCCGCGGCGGCGCGCAACGTGTGAAGCCGCCTCCGGTGAGTGCCGATGAAGACCCGGCCGTCCGCGCACAGCGGCGATCCCGAGACCTCGCTCGAGAGTTCCATGGTCCACCGCGGAGTGCCGTCGCCGGCGTCAAAACAGTGAAGCTTTCCCCCACTGTCGGGGATGAAGACGAGGCCGTCGCGGACCGCCGGCGTGGACATGCAATGGCGGACCAGCGGCCGACGCCACCGCTCCCGCAGGCGCACCTCCACGCCCACGGGCTCCGCATCTATGCAGACGACCCAGGCCTCTCGCTTACCCCACCAGCGGTCGCCGCCGACGGCCACGTAGATCCGGCCGTCCACGAGCACCGCCATCCCCTTGATCGTCGAAGGGCCGCCCGCTTCCCGGCGGCCGTTCCACTCGCAGGCGTTCGCTTTCACGGTCCCCGGGTCGAGGTCCAGGCGGCCCACGCATCTGAGCGTCGCCGACGCCTCGCGGTCGGCGGATAAGCGCTCCAACGGCTCGAATACGCGCACGACGGCATCGGCGCCGCCCAGCACAATCGGGGGACGCCCCGCCAGCATCCCTAGGGCCGGCGAGGACCACTGGCAATGCACGATCCGGGGACCGATCCGTTCCGTGTCCTGCGCTAGAAGACGCCCCGTCCGCTTGTCGACCGCGATGAGCGTCGCGGCGTCCGGCCGCCGGATTCGCCGGTGGGTGTTGTCCACGCCGTTGCAGGTGTTCAGGTAGAGCAGATCCCCGTCCACGAGAACCGAGGCATAGGTAGCGTCGTGGGTGTGGATGCCGGGTGTCGTGCGAAGGTCCAGCGACCAGACGATGTCGGCGTCCAGCGGGCCCAGGCCGGCCGGGGTTTCGCCTTAGGGCGTCAGGAACCGATCCTCATCGAAAAAGGGGCCGTCGTTGCCGTCGGCCAGGCCGTCGGCGCCGAGGCACAGCAACTCGCCGCGGTTGCCGAGGACGTACAGCCGGCCTTCCTCCACGGTTGGCGGAGAACAGAGACCGGCGCCCGGCCAGTCGAGGTAGATGTCGCCCGTGAGCTTCGGCACCGCCAGTTGCCACAGCAGACGGCCATCCGACTCGGCGAAGCACATCAGGACGCCGCGGTCGCCGCCGCGACGGGCGTCGCGCGGCCGTCCGTAATTGGTACCGATGATCACTCGGCCTTCGGCGATGACGGGCGTGCCATAGGTCTTCGTGCCCATCTCCGCAGTCCACGAGGGCGGCCCGGGCACGGACGGGTGGAACGAGACGGGCAGGCCCGTTTCAGGCGAGACCATGTTGCGCGAATGGCGCGCGCCCCACTGGGGGCTGTCCCCGCCGAGGGCGAGCGTGGCCGCCGTCAGGACGGCCGCAATGGGCGGCCGTGCGCGAGCGGACCGGCGGCTCATACGGGCGGACTCCCCGCGCGAGCCGTCCCGCGCGTCCAGAACGGCAGGGCCACGACGCGGCCCGCCAACACGGCCCCTCGCCCGCGAACCGAAAGGGGGGTCCCCACGGCATCCCAGCCCCGATTCACGTACGCCAGCGCAATCGCCGTCTCCACGCTTGGGCCGTACGCGCCGCTGGTCACCCGGCCGACTTCGCGGCCGTCGGCCAGCACTTCATCGCCGGCCCGGGCCGCGCGGCGTCCCTCCAGCGCAATGCCAACCAGATGCTGATCACACCCCTCGCGCAGGTCCCGCTCCACCCGCGGGCGGCCGATGAATGCCTTGCCCGGATCCACGAAGGCCCCGTGCGCCGCGGCCACGGGAGACCGGTCCACTCCCAGCTCATGGCCGTACAGCGGATACCCCATCTCGAGCCGCAGCGTGTCCCGTGCGCCCAGACCTGCCGGTGCCGCCCCGGACGCCAAAAGCCGCCGCCACAATTCAGGCGTCCGATCGGACGGCACATAGACCTCGTACCCCCATTCGCCCGTGTAGCCCGTCCGGCTGATCAGCATTCGACCGCAGGGACTGTCCATCTCGACGAAGCGGAAATAGCCGAGCAGCGGCACCGGCATGCCCAGCGCCGCCGCCAGAACTGCGTGGGAAGACGGCCCCTGCACGTCGAGCTTGCCCATGCCGGCCGACAGGTCTTCCACGAGCGTGCCGCTCGACACATGGCTGCGCACCCATTCGAAATCCGACGTCCGCGTGCCGGCGTTCACGATCAGTCGGAAGCGCTCGGGGCCGAGCCGGTAGCATGTGAGGTCGTCCAGCACACCGCCGTCCTCGCGCAGGAGGTAGCCGTAGCGGCAGCGGCCGACCGGAAGATCCCCCACCCGCTGCGTCAGGAGCCGTTCGAGATCCACCGCGGCCTCCGGCCCCGAGCATTCGATCTGGCCCATGTGGCAGGTGTCGAATACGGAGCATGACTGGCGCGTCCGGCGGTGCTCCTCGAGAATGCCAGCGTAGCTCAGCGGCATGTCCCAACCGGCGAACTCCGTCATCCGGGCCCCGAGGCGCAGGTGTTCACTGTACAGCGGAGTGCGCATGCGCCGACTCTAGCGGCGGAAGTCCGGCGCCGCAAACACCCCCTTTCCCGCCGGGCATCCGCCTCGTCGCCGTTTTCGCGCGAAGGAAAACCCGGTATCTTTCCGGCAACGGCATGGCCGTGAGCGGAGGCGACGACGGGCGATGAAGGCCGCGGCATGGATGGCGGGCATGGCGATGGTGTGGGGGGCGGCCCGGGCCATGGAGGTCGGCGAGGGCTTTCGAGTTGTGCCCATTGGCCCCAGTTCAAGGTTCGAGGCGGCGGCGGTGGCCGATCTCAACGGAGATGGGCGGCCGGACATTTTCTGTGGCGGGTTCTGGTACGAGGCCCCCTCGTGGACGCCGCATTTCGTTCGCGAGGTCGAGGCGCGCGACGGTTACCACCTCGATTTCGGCGCGATCCCGCTCGATCTCAACGGGGACGGGCACACCGACATCGTCGGCGCCACCTGGCACAACCGGGACGTCTACTGACTGAACAACTCTGACCGGGCGGGCGATCCGTGGAAGCTGCGAACGGTGGACACGCCGGGGAACATCGAGACCGTATTGGCCGCCGATCTCGATGGCGATGGTCGACCGGACATTTTGCCCAACGTCGTCGGGACGCCGGCGTGGTACTCGTGGCGGCCGGATCCCGAGGCGGATGGCGGCGTGCGGTGGACGCGGCATCCGTTGCCGGGGCAGGTCGGCAGCCACGGCTTGGGCGTCGGGGATGTGGACGGCGACGGCCGGCCCGAAGTGATCACGGGCAAGCGGTACTACGCGCACAACGGCAAGGACCCCGGAGCCGAGGACCCCCGCTGCGTTCACGCCTACTCGTGGGATCGCAATCGCGGCACGTGGGCACGCCGTACCCTTGCCCATGGCGGCCCGGTCGGTTTCGGCATTTCCACGAAGGCCGACGATATCGACGGCGATGTCGATTTGATCTGCCCCGGCAAAAGCGGCCTCTATCTGATTGAAAATCTGGGCAATGAAGCTTCCCGACGAGGGAGGCCAAGTCCGGATTTGACGCCGATATCACCAAATCGTTAAGATCAATCGGATCGGAAAGGAGAACGATGCAAATGAGCGTTTCGCGCGTAGGTCGGCGAGGTTTTTTGGCGGCGGCCACGGCGGGAGCGGCGTTGGCGGCGGTGCGCGGGGCTCGGGGTGTCGCCGCGCCGCGCCGACGGCACGAATCGGTCCTGCAGTTGGCCCTGCCGAAGATGGAAAAGGTGAGGATCGGGGTCGTGGGCATCGGCTCGCGCGGCTACGAGGCGGTCCGTCGCCTGTGCCGGATCGAGGGGGCGGAGGTCGTGGCCCTGTGCGACATCCGTCCGGAACGGGTGGCGGCGGGGCAGCATATTTTGGAGAAGGCCGGCCAACCCAGGGCAAAGGAATACAGCGGCGGTGAGAACGAATGGCACCGGCTGTGCGGCGACGCCGACGTCGATCTGGTCTACAACTGCACCCACTGGGACCTTCACGCGCCCATCTCCGTTCGCGCGATGCAGGAGGGCAAGCACACGGCCGTGGAGGTTCCCGCCGCCATCACCCTGGAAGAATGCTGGCAGTTGGTCGAGACGGCCGAGGCGACCCGCCGGCACTGCATGATGCTCGAAAACTGCTGCTACGGCTACACGGAGCTGACGGTCCTTCGGATGTGCCGCGAGGGGCTGCTGGGCGAGCTCATCTATGGCGAAGGGGCCTACATCCACGATTTGCGCGCCTTGCTGATGAACGAGAAGGGGTATTTCAGGATGTGGCGCCTGGAACACCAGCAGAAACGAAACGGGAACCTGTACCCGACCCACGGGCTTGGGCCGATTGCGCAATACATGGGGATCAACCGCGGCGATCGGTTCGAGAGCATGGTCTCGATGAGCTCGCGAGAGCGTAGCCTCAGCCTGTACGCCGAGACGCGGTTCCCGCCCGAAGATCCGCGGCGGAAAACGATCCGCCGCGGGGACATGAACACCTCCATCATCCGCACGGCCCTGGGCCGCACCATCCTTGTCCAGCACGACGTCGTCAGCCCTCGGCCCTACAGCCGGATCAACCTGATCTCCGGCACGAAGGGCTGCTTCGCGGACTATCCCCCGCGCCTGGCACTAGAGCCGGATGCCCACCAGTGGATCGAAGGCGAGGCACTGAAAGAGTATCTGACCAGGTATACGCATCCCCTCTGGCACAAGGTCGGCGAGGAGGCAAAGAAGGTGGGCGGCCATGGTGGAATGGATTTTGTGATGGACTGGCGGCTGATCCAGTGTCTGCGCAACGGCGAACCGTTGGACCAGAGCGTCTATGACGCCGCCGCGTGGAGCGCGATCGCGCCACTCAGCGAGTGGTCCGTGGCCCGCGGAGGCGCGCCCATCGAGGTGCCGGACTTCACGCGGGGCGAATGGCAGCGCGTGCCGCCCCTGCCGATCGTCGGCGCATAGCGACGCCCCATTCCGACGGCGGCCGAGGGCCTGGGCGCAGCCTGCACGCGGTGCGGCCCTCCAATCGCCGGGTGCCAGGGTTTTCCAAGCATTGGAAGACTTGGCACTGCGGGCTTCCAAGGATTGGAATTTTGCCGCTTCGGCCCGCTTCCCGCCCCCTTCCAGTTGGCCGACTGCAGACCGGTCAGGGCGGTTTTAAGTGCCTGCTCGGAGACGCTCGGCCGCGCGCATCACCAGTGCCTGTCCCCATTTTATGCATTGATTTCCAGTAGCTTGTAAGATGCGAAAAAGTGTCTGTCCCCAATTCGCGCGCGAGTTGCCAAGAAGAAGACGCGCAGGTGCGGAGGGGCGCATCCTCTCCGTTGGCTTGCACGGGTCGGACAGCGGGAGTACGCTGCCCAATCGCGATCGAGTCGCAGGTGAAAGGGGACCGATGATGAAGATGAATTGGATCGTTGTGGGCGCCGCCGCGCTGGCCGCCGGCTGCATCGAAAGCCGAACCGTGGTGACGGTTAAGAACGACGGAAGTGGCCGGATCGTGGTGGAGGAATACATGTCGCCGCAACTGACGGCGATGATGGACCAGTTCAAGGACACGATCGCCCCCGGCGCAACCAACAAGCCCGCTACAGCCGCCGATCCCCTCGCGATGTTTGCCGACCAGATCGAGAAGAAAAACCGGGAGTTTGGCGGCAAGGCGCGGCTGGAGAAGAGGGAACCGGCGGCCAACGCTGCCGGATGGAAGGGATTTCGCCTGACCTACGCCTTTGACGACGTCCGCCAGGTTCTGCTCCCGCTCGGAACCAGCGCCGAGGGCGACGAGGAGAAGCCCTCGGACCGAATGAAGGTCGAGTTCACGCCCGGACAAAAAGCCGTCCTCCGGCTCGTACCGGCGGCCGACGTGGACCAACCATCCGGTGTCTCCGCCGCGCCGGCCTCTCCCCCGCCGGAGGCGAATCCGCAGATGGCCGCGATGATGGCCCCCATGTTCGCGGGCATGCGGGTCTCTCTGGCGATCGCTGTGGACGGGCGAATCACCCGCAACGACGGTGGCTACGTCGCCTCCGACGGCAAGTCGGTCACGCTGCTCGATGTGCCGGTCGACAAGCTGCTGGGCCATGCCGAGGCCATGAAGCTGATGATGGACAAGTCGATTGGGGACGCCGAAAAGGCACGGCTTCTGGCGGGTCTGAAAATTGACGGACTGCAGGTGACGGACGTCACCCGGCCGGTCACCATCGAGTTCGAATAAGGACGGCCGCCCACTTCAGCGGGGCAGCGAAGACTCGACGATGCCGTCCACGGGGCGGCACTCGTGGATCGCCCACGCCTTCGCAAATTCGGGGTGGCTTATGGGATAGGCCCTTGCCACGGCGCGGCGCAGCGCCGGCAGAGCGCGGGCCAGCACAATGGCGCCGGCCGCGCCCTTGTCGCCGCCGCCCAGCATTCGCTCTCCCAACACGCCGGGCACCGTTCGGGCGATGTCGCACATCGTCTCGAGCTCCGGTCCGGAAATCTGGTATTGGTCTCGCAGGCCGATCCCGTCGGCCCGGAACAGCGCGCCCAGCCGCGCGATGTCGCCTTCCCGCCAAGCCCGAAGCATCCCGCGGAACCGTCGTTGGGCGTGGTAGAGATAGGTCAGCCGTTCGCAGTGATGGGGATGCGTCGTCTGGAACCGCGCCAGGATCCGGCGGTAGAGATCGGCGCTCCGCACGTCGGCCAATTGCCGGATGCCGAACTCCGGCCCCGCCAGCGCCACCAGTTCCTCGCACTCGGCCCGGCGGATGCGGTAGGTCGACTTTTCGAGCCCGGGGCGGACCGTACCGGTGTCCAGGCTGACGATCCGAAAGTCCGGCGCACCGCTCCCCAGCGGCACATGGCGGATGCGCCGATCGGAAGGCCGGTAGTGCGTGCCCATCCCTGCCCGGGCGAACAGGATCATGATCTGGTCCAACTGCCCGCAGGGCGAGCCGATGTACACGTTTTCCACCGCCTGGGCCATGTCCACGAGGTCGAGCGGGTGTCGCGGCCGGGCGTGGGCGGCATCGAGCATCGTCATCAGCAGGTTCAGCGTCAGCGACGCAGAGCGCGACATGCCGCCGCCGGGGATGTTGCCCACCAGGACCGCGTCGAACCCGGCCGGCGGAGAAAACCCCTCTCGGCGCAGGATGAAGTCGGCGCCGCAGGGAAAACGCGCCCACGAATCCCGGATCGAGCGCGGCGGCGGGACTTCCCCGGGCCGGAACTCGACGACGCCGTCGCCGGGGAAATTGCCGCTGAAGAACCTGACGCGGCCCGAGGTGTTCGGCTTCCAGGCCAGCCAGATGAAGCGGTCGGTCCCGATGCCGAAGAGCTCGGTGCCGTTGTAGTCGCCATGCTCGACACCGAAGCAGAAGCGCGAGGAGGATCGCCGCAGGCGCCCGCCGGCGATGTCGAGCCCCGCCCACGCGGCGAGCCGGCGCAGCAGCACCACGGCCTCGCGGTCCGTCGATGGCGGACGTAAGGCGGCCAAGGCCGTCACCAGAAGCGGATGTACAGGGCCAGCGTGGCCGCGACGACCAAAGCGCCGAAGATGGCCGCGCCGCGGGACGACTCGACGGCGACCCGGCCCTGCGAACGAAAAACGACCGGTTCGGGCAGAGGCCGCACCAGGCCGATCAGCTGCATCACGGCGAGGTCTGCAAAGAAACAGATGGCCATCCGGTCCAGGAACGCGATTCCCGGCCAAACGCGCGCGATCAGGAAGTACAGCGCGGGGTTGAGCAGCAGCCCCGCCACGCCGGCGGCGCCGGGCGCGGTGCGGTTCAGCAGGCCAAACACGAAGACGGCAAGGATGCCGGGCGACACGTACCCCTGAAATTCCTGGATGTACTTGAAAATGCCGCCGAAGCGGGGGTTGTCCAGCAAGGGGGAAACGATGCCGCCGACCACGACAAACGCCGCCACGCAGACGCGGCCGACGGCGACCAACAGCCGCTGGGACGCGTCGCGCTTCAGGTACTTCGCGAAGACGTCCATCGTGAAGATGGTCGAGGCGGCGTTGAGGATCGCGGCCAGGGAGCTGACGATCGCCCCCAGCATCGCGGCCAGCACAAACCCCATCAGCCCGCGGTTCTTGGGGATCAACTTGCCGATCAGCAGCGCGAGGGCCGAGTCGTGCTTGAAGTCTTGCGGGCGACGTTCGGTCGGTGGACGGCCGGCGGCTTCGGCCCGGGCCCGGGCGGTCTCGTTGTGGGCGCGGATGCGGTCGGCGAGCGCAGCGACCCTGGGCCATCGCGCCACCGCATCGTCCGGCACCGCGAAGACGTCGGTCGACGCGGTCGAGGCCGAGGCCCGTTCAAACAGCGCGACGTAGTCCTGTTCGGCCCGGGCGGCCATGTCGCGGCTGAACAGGTTGAACGCAATCATGCCCGGGAACACGATAATGAAGGGGATTAGCAGCTTCAGCGCGGCGGCGAACACGATGCCCTTTTGTCCCTCGCGCAGAGAGGCGGAGCCGAGGACGCGCTGCGTGATGTACTGGTTAAGGCCCCAGTAGTAGAAGTTCGGGATCCACAGACCGACGACGAGGGCGGTCCAGGGGATGTTGAGATCGTTGCGCGGCAATACCATGTGGAGCTTGCCGCCGTTGAGGGCCATCATCCGGCCCCAGCCGCCCATGCCCTCGGCGATCAGGTCGGCGGCGGGGCGGCCGGCGCCATCGACCAGCTCCGCGGGGCTGGCCGCGCCGAGTCGCTGCAGCGCAAAGGCGAGGATGATGGCCCCGCCGGCGATCAGGGCGGTGCCCTGGATCAGGTCGGCCCACGCGCAGGCCTTGAGCCCGCCGAAGGCGACGTAGGCGGCCGCCATCAGGCCCATAAGCCAGCAGGCGGCCTCGAGGCTGAGCCGGTAGCCGTTGTCGGCCAACAGATCGCGCATCGTCAGCGCCCCCGCGTAGATCACTCCCGACAGGCTGACGCCGACGAGGATCACCATCATGAAGACGGCCATGATCAGGCGGGCCCAGTGGTTGTAGCGGTGCTCGAGAAACTCGGGAATCGTGAAGATGCCGGCGCGCAGAAAATAGGGCAGGAACGCGAACGCGACCACCACCAGGGTGACGGCCGCCATCCACTCGTAGCTGGAAATCGCCAGTCCGAGGTAGTTCGCGGCGCTGCCCGACATTCCGACGAACTGCTCGGCGGAGATGTTCGCGGCGATCAGCGAGACGCCGATCAGCCACCACGTCAACCCGCGGCCGGCGAGGAAATAGGACTCGCTGTCCGACTCGTGCCGAGATTTGAGCATCCCGAGCGACAGCACCGCCGCGATGAACGCGAAGAAGACGACGACATCGAGCGCGCCCATAACCGTACTCCCGGCCGGCCGTCGCCGGCGCAACGCTCGGGACTATAGGCGACGACGTGCCGGCGCGGCAAGCGGTGGTGCGGCGCCGCTCACCCGCGGCCGCCGTGGCTGCGCTCGCGGTAACGGACCGGCGGCAAGCCCGTCTTCGCGTGAAAAAGGCGTGAGAAATAATGGATCGAGTTCATGCCCACCCGCGCGGCAACCTCCCGGGCGGGCAGCGAGGTCGCTCGAAGAAGCTCGCCGGCGCGGTTGATTCGCAATTGAAGATGGTATTGGGGGGCGAAAAGCCAGTGGTCTCGCGAAACTTCTTGCGGAACCAGGAATGGCCGACGTGCAGTTCGCGGGCCAGCTCGCGCATGTCGAGGTCGTGCTTTAGCCGCTCGGCCATCAGCGGCCGCGCCCTGAGCACCGCCTCGGCGATCTGCTCGCCCGCCAGCGCCCGCCGCGTCTCCTCCGTCGCGACGCGAGCCATCGCCTCCATCGCCCAGGCGGCCAGCAAAGGGCCGCCGCCGTGCCGCTCGGTGCGAAGTTCGTCGAGGATCTTCTCGTAGACGTCCACAAGCGACCGCGTCTCGCTGGGGCGCCGGAGCGGCCGCTGCGGCCGGAAGTTGTGTTCGGCCATCAGCTCCGCCGCCTCGCGCCCAGCAAAGGCCAGCCGGTACTCGTCCCAACCAATGCTGGGCGCGGGCATGTCCCGGTGCCAGACGCCGGGATAGAGCGAAATGACGTCGCCCGCGCGCACCCGGCGGCGCCCCGTCGCGCGCGATTCGAACCAGCCGCCTCCCCGCGTGATGTAGACGAGCTGAAACTCATCGAGCACCCGCCCTTGCCGCCACGTGAAGTGGTGATCGCTCGGGTGCTGCGTCGGCGGATAGGGATGCCGGGCCGGAACGCTGGCGAAGCCGCAGCCGATCACAAACAGGCATCCCCGCCGCGTCTCGTCGGCCAGCGGCAAATACCGGTGCCAAAACCTCGCACGCGCGCTCACGCCGTGGACGAGGTCGCCGCCGGCCAGGGTTGTCCACTTGCCTTGTCCGGCCCGCCCGACGATGATGGTCACGTAGGCACGCATGCACGACGAGCCCAGGCTGTCAAAGGAATTGATCGTCCTGTCGCGCGAATTCGGGTCGCCGGACTACGTTCGTGGCGGAGGCGGAAACACCTCCGCCAAGACGATGGACACATTGTGGATCAAGCCCTCCGGGACCACACTGGCCAGACTGACACGGGACCGGTTGGTGGCGATGGACCGCGCCCGTCTCAGGCGGCTGTACGCCATGACGCCGCCCCCCCGAACCCGCAGCGCGCGAGGCGATGGTGAAGGAGGCGATGGCCGCGGCGGTGCGGCCCGCCACCCCAGGACGGCCCTCGGTGGAGGCCCCGCTGCACGGCAGTTTCGGCGCCCGTTTCGTGATCCATACCCACCCCGCCCTGGTCAACGGCCTGACCTGCTCCCGGGATGGCGAGGAGGTTTGCCGGCGCCTGTTTCCCGACGTGCTGCGGATGCCGTACGTGGAGCCGGGCTACACGCTGTGCATGGAGGTCCGGACGGCGACGGCACGCCACCGCGCTGCGACGGGCACCGACCCCGCCGTCGTCATGCTGCAGAACCATGGCCTTTTCGTAGCCGGCGACACGCCCGACGCGGTCCGCTCCGCCTATTGGAGGATCATGGCCGGCTTGCGGGCGGAGTATGTCCGCCGCGGCGTTTCGCCCGACCCCTCCCTGCCGGCGGAGGCCGATCCGGCCGTGGCGGCCCGGCTGGCCGACGAGCTGCGGGCCGTCATGGGGGCCGAGGCAGCCCATGCGGCAATTGCAGGTCCGTTCGACGTGGCGGAGGGGCCGCTTTCGCCGGACCACATCGTGTACGCGCGGTCATTTCCCCTGATCGGTCCGGCCGGCAATAAGGAGTTGGAGGGGTACCGCCGGCGGCATGGCGTCTGGCCGAAGGTCGTCGCCACGCCAGAGGCGGTCGCCGGGGTCGGCGCCAGCCGCCGTGACGCGGAGTTGGCTCTCGAATTCGCTCAGAACGGCTCCCAGGTCCGCCGGCTGGCCATGGCGTTTGGTGGCCCCCGCTATCTGTCCGACGCGGCCCGTCGGTTCATCGAGAAATGGGAGGCGGAGTCCTACCGGCGGCAGGTGTCGACCTCCTGAGGGCGGCACCGGGTTTGACACGGGCGCCCTCCTGCCGCACTCTGCTTCGGTTTGGGAGGCGATTCCTCGCTCCCCGATGGAAAGGATATTTCGATGCGCACGCAAGCAATCGGGATCCTGTGCGGATGTGCGGCGGCCCTAGCCGCGCCGGAGCCGAAAGGCGGAGGGCTGGCCATTCCCGACAACCTTTTCGCGCCGGCGCCGGCCGCCGTTGCCCCCACCTCGGTGGTGGCCGTCGTCGAGGGGCGCCCGATCCTCCAAGCCGACGTCGACCGAGTGGTCGAACGCGCCCTGGCCATCCAGCAGGGACGCATCCCGGCCGGCCAGATGAACGTAGTGCGGCAGCAACTGGCGCTGCGCGCCCGGGAGGAGATGATCACGCAGGCGGTTCTTGTGGCCGAGGCGGAGCGGCAAAAGATCCAAGTGACCGAGGAGGAGGTGCGCAAGGCGCGCGAGGCCCTGCCGCTGCCACCGGGACAGACCCTGGACAGCGTGCTCGCGGCGCAGGGCATGACGGCCGCCCAGCTCGACGAGGACCTCCGCCGCGCCCTACGCATCCGCGCCTTGTTGGACAAGAACGTGCAGGTCGCGGAGCCGACCGACGCGGAAGTCAAGGCCTTCTACGAGCAGAACTACGGCAACTTCAACCTGCCGGAGTCGGTGACGGCCCGGCACATCCTGATCGCCGTGCCCTCGAATGCGACCGAGGCGGTTCGGAGCGAAAAACGCGCCGCCGCGGAAAAGGTCCGGGCCGAGCTTCAGGCGGGTGCGGATTTTGCGGAACTGGCCCGGAAGTATTCCGACGATCCCGGCAGCCGGGACCGCGGCGGGGTGTACACCTTCGGCCGGGGCCAGATGGTCGCGCCGTTCGAACAGGCCGCCTTCACCCAGAAAATCGGGGAAATCGGGCCGCTGGTCGAAACCGTGTACGGCTTTCACATCATCCAGACCACCAACCGCTCGCCTGCGCGCACGGTGGGGCTGGAGGAGGCCGCGCCGCGGATTCGTGAATTCCTCTCCCGAAATGGCCGCGCACAGGCCGAGCAGGAGTACGTGAGGAAGTTGCGCGAATCCGCGAAGGTCGTCCTCCCCGCGGCGGCCGGCCCCTGAGGCACGTCAGGCCTGTCTGGCCGCCGAATGGCGGGCGCGCCACCGTCGGAGCATTCGCCAGAAGCGGATCGTGTCTGCGCAGGGGCGGATCTTGCTGCGCTCGCCGCCGTAAATGGTCCGGATGCGCACCGAATCCATCCGGATTCCCCGCGCCGCCATCTCGAGCAGAACCTCCGATTCCGCGGCGAAGCGCTCGGAGTGGGTCTCGAGATACGGCAGCAGGTCCGTTCGAATGAACCGGAAGCCGCACTGGGTGTCGGGAACGTAGCGGCCCATCTCCCGGCTCAGCAACCAGCTCATAAAACGGTTTGTGAGGCGGCGGACCAGCGGCATGCCGGCGGGGTTCCACAGTCGGTTGCCGATCAGCACGGGAATGCCGGTCCGCTCGTAGGCCTCGATGAATTTGGGGATCTCCTCGGGGTCATGCTGGCCGTCGGCGTCGAGCGTGACGACCCCCTCGTAGCTGGCCTCCAGCGCCCGTCGGAATCCCGTCCGCAACGCGGCCCCCTTCCCTGCGTTCTCGGCATGCCGGATGACCTCGGCCCCGGCGGCGGCGGCGACGGACGCCGTGTTGTCGGACGAGCCGTCGTCGACCACGATCACGGCCAAGCCGTGGCGTCGCGCCTCGGCCACGACCGGCCCAATCCGACCGCTTTCATTGAAGGCCGGGATGACCGCGCAGAAACGAGCGCGCGGCGACAATGTCGGCCCGCCATCCTCTGTGCCATCCTCGTTCATGCCCCATCTCCCTGGCGAGGGGGCCCGGCCTCGACGGAGCCCCAGAAGTCGCGGAAAACAAACCACTGAACGGGCACCTCGCCGATGACATCCTCAAGGGCCGCCACGACCCGCTGCTGGATGTCGCCCACGCCACCGGCCGCCGACGGCTCGACGGGTTCGTAAAACCGCAGCAGGAAGCGGTCGTCGATCTGACGAATCAAAAAGGCGGGCAGGATGGGCGCGCCCGTGCGCAGCGACAGGACGGCCGCCCCCACGGGCATGGGAACCTCGGCGCCGAAAAAACGAATCGGCCGGCCCCGGTGGGTGAAATCGCGGTCCACCAGGAGCGAGACGAGCTGTCCGTTGGCGAGCGCCCGAAGCAGGCCGCCGACGGCGGAGCCGAGGGACAGCAGGTGGATCCCGCGCCGCAGCCGGTGATATCGCCAGAGCCGGTCCACGTGGGGCACGCCGGTGGGCCGGTAGACGGCGGTGACGGGCCGGCCGAGGCAACCGAGCACCAAACCGCCCATCTCCCAGTTGCCGATGTGGCCGGTGACGAGGATGGCCGGTTTCCCCTTTCCGGCGACAGCATCGAAGTAATCCCGCCGTTCGAATCCGATCCGCGGCTCGAGCTCCGCATAGGAAGAGCGGGAATAACGGTAAAAGTCTACGATGTATTTGCCAAATTGTTGGTAGGTCTTGCGCACGAGGCTGCGTACATCGCCGCCCGGGGGATGCACGCCGCGGTAGGCGAGGATTCGCCGAAGGTTGGAGGCAACGCCTTGGCGGCCGGCGGGGTCGGTCATGTAGTATACGTCCGCCACCCGCTGCCCCAGCCAGTAGGAGAACGCCAGCGGAAGCCGCCGGCTGAGCATCGACGCCATCCAATTCGCCGCGTACCCCGTCATCGTCCGAACCACGCCAGCCCAGCCTACGGAGCGGCCTGCCCGTACGCAAGGCGGGCGTTGACCGAGCGCGGCGAACGCGGGAAACTGGAGACTGGTCTTGGAAACCATCCTCCAGTTTGACAACGCGCGCGAAGCGCAGGACTTGACCGGCCCGGCCGGCCGGTGGCTCGAGCGAGTAGGCGGAGCGCTCGGCGTGCGCCTGACGGCGCGCGAGGCGTGGCTGAAGATCGAAGGACCCGACGACGCGGTCGAACGGGCCGCCCGGCTGTTCCGCCTGCTGCGCGCCGCCCGCAACCGCGGTGCCGTGCCTCGGGAGCAGGGCGTCATGTTCGCCGTCCGCGCCGTGCTCGAGGGCCGCGAGGCCGAGCTGGAGCGCCTCCACGCCACCCGGATCGCCGTGGCCGCCGGGATGCCGCCCGTCTTTCCACGCACCTTTGGGCAACTTCGATACGTCGAAGCCATCGCCGCCTGCGATTGCACCTTCGGCATCGGCCCGGCGGGCACCGGCAAGACCTACCTGGCGATGGCGATGGCCGTGTCCACGCTGCTGCGCGGCGAGGTCGGCCGCATCATCCTGACCCGGCCTGCGGTCGAGGCGGGCGAGGCCCTCGGGTTTCTGCCCGGCGACGTCGAGCAGAAGGTCCTTCCGTACCTGCGGCCGCTGCGGGACGCCCTCTACGACATGATGCCCGCCGAGGAGATCGAGCGGTGCACGTCGCGCGGCGTGATCGAGGTCGCGCCGTTGGCCTACATGCGGGGACGGACGCTCAACCACGCTTTCGTAATCCTCGACGAGGCCCAGAACACGACCCCCGAGCAGATGCTGATGTTTCTTACGCGGCTGGGCTTCGACTCTAAGTGTGTCGTTACGGGCGATCTGACGCAGATCGACCTTCCCGGGCGCACAATGTCCGGCCTCTTCGAAGCCCGCCGGACATTGGACGGCATCGAGGGCATTCGGATTTGCGAACTGGACGACTCGGACGTCGTGCGCCACGAGCTGGTCCAGAAGATCATTCAGGCATACCGCCGCAGCCGGACGAGGCGGACGGGGCGGGGCCGGGCATGAGCGAATCCTCCGCGCCAACGCGTGGTCGCCATCGTCCGAACCGCGGCCGCTGCCGTCCGCGCGGGCGCCGCGACGGTTTCCCCGTGCAACTGCTGGCCGCGGCCGCGGCGGCCTGGGTCGGCGGCTCGGCGCTGCTGTTCGGCACCTGGCCGACCGTCCACGGGCAACTGGCCATCGGCCAGCGGGCCCCAGCCACCCTCGTGGCGCTGACTGATTTTGAATGCGCCGATCTGGCCCGCACCGAGTCGGCGCGCCAGCGGGCGGCTGATGCCGTTCCGCCGGTTTTCACGGTCAGCCTCTCGCCGTTGGTCTCGGCGGCCGGCGCGATGGTCCGCCTGGCAGGGATGCTGGCGGACCTACGCCAGCGCGACGCCCCCGCCGACGTCGTCCGGGCGGATCTCGCCCGCTCGCTGCATCTGTTGGGCGCAGATCTAACGCCTGAGGAGGCGCAGCTTCTGGTCCCCGAGCGGGAGGCCGGGGCTCCCGTCGCCGAACGCCTCACCAACGCGCTAGCCACAGTGTGGATGGCCGGCATCGTGTCCCCCGCCGATCGCGACGGGGTGATCGCCGAGCTTGCCCGCAACGGCAAGGTGGTCCTCGACGCCGGTCCCAGCGGCCCCCTGCGGATCACAGACGTCGAGTCCCTGCGGACGCCGGCAGAGGCCGCGGTGGCGTTCGCAGATCTGGTAGCCGCCTCGGAGGCCCCGCTCCGCGCCCCGCACGAGGCATTGGTCCGCATGGGTCTGGGCTGGATGCAACCCAACCTTGCCTACTCCCCCCCGATGACGGCCGAACGGCGGCGCCAGGCGGCCGAGCGGGCGCAGGTCATTCCGATGGTTGTACGTGCGGGCACCACGTTGATCGAGGCCGGCGACGCCGCCACGGCCCAGACCGTCGAGATGCTCGCCGCGCATGAACGCCGACTCCGCGAACGGATGCGCCCCGCCGACGAGTGGCTGCAACGGCTGGGCCGATCGGCCTTTCTGGCCGTCGCCATTTTGTGCAGCTTGGCCATGTTGCCGATGCTCGACCCGACCGCGCGGCACGGCTGGAAGCCGTCGGCACTCTACGTGGTCCTGGTGCTGCTGAGCATCGCGTCGGCGCGCGCCGTTCCGGCGCTGGCCAGCGTCGGGCTGCTGCCACGTCCCTACGTGGACTTCTTTCTGCCGACTGGTTTGGGCGCGTTGCTGGCGGCGCTCCTCGGAGGCCGGCCGATGGCGATCGCGGTCGGCGCGGGTAGCGCGCTGGCCGCCCCGCTGTTCGCCACCGACCCATTTCATAGCCTCTACCGCGGCGCCGTGGTAGCCACGGCCGCGATCCTGGCGGGGCGGCACGCGCGGCGTCGATCCCGCATCTACCGGGCCGGTGTTTGGATGGGCGCGGTCGCCGTGGCGTTCGTCGTGTTCGAGGCCCTGTTGATCCGCAACCCCGTCCGCGTTGCCGCGGCGCAGGCCGCCTCCGTCATGGCGACGAACATTGTCGTGGCCACCGCGACGCTTGCCTTGTTGCCCCTGCTGGAGACCGCGTTCGGGCTGACCAGCGACATCCACCTGTTGGAGTTGTCCGACCCCGCCCATCCGCTGCTCCAGCGTCTGGCGACGGAGGCCCCGGGCACCTACCACCACAGCCTCATGGTGGCCAACCTGGCTCAGGCCGCGGCCGATGAGATCGGCGCCAACAGCCTGTTGGCGCGGGTCGGGGCGCTGTACCACGACATCGGCAAGCTCGCCAACCCCAGGTACTTCATCGAGAATGTCCCATCGGGCGCCAACCCGCATGCGGATTTGGCCCCCCACATGAGCACCCTGGTCATCCTCTCCCATGTCCGGGAGGGATTGACCCTCGCCCGCCAGTACCGCCTCCCTGCTCCGATCCGCGAGGCGATCAGCCAACACCACGGCTCCACCACCGTCTCTTTCTTCTATTCCCGCGCACTGGATGCCTATCACGCGGCCGCCCGACTCGCCCCCCTCATCGCCACCCCGCCTCAGGAGGACGAATACCGCTACCCCGGCCCCCGCCCCGCCAGCCGCGAGGTCGCCCTGATCGCACTGGCGGACTCCGTCGAGGCGGCCAGCCGCTCGCTGGCCAACCCGTCGCCTTCCCGCATCGAACGCCTGGTGAACGACCTGCTCCATCAGCGGCTGCTCGACGGCGAACTCGACGACTCGCCATTGACGTTCGTCGACCTTCGCCGGATCGCACGCGCGTTCGCCTTCACGCTGAACAGCATGTATCACGGACGGATCGCCTATGGATCGCCCGAGGATTCGGATCGTCAACCGGTCGGCAACGCGGGTGCCCGCGGCGCCGCTTCGGCGGCTGACGGAATTTCTGATGACTCTCGCCGCGCGGCGGAGGCCGCGCAGACGATGGGATGAGGTCAGCGTCATCCTCCTCGGCCCCTCCGCCATGCGCCGCGCCCACGCCCGATGTTTCGGCTCCGAACGCGACACGGACGTCATCAGCCTTGCCTACCGGCCGTCCGTGCCCGGCGAGGGCTGGACCGGCGAGATCCTGGTCAATCCCTCGCTGGCGCTGCAGGCCGGTCCGCCGGCCGCCGCCCGGCGCGAGCTGGCCCTTTACATCGCGCACGGCTGCGATCACCTGTGCGGGGGGCGCGACGAGCGGCGCGGCGACCGGGTTCGCATGCTCCGCCGCGAGCACCGGTGGCTGGCCGCCGCCCGCCGGCGCGGCCTTTCGCCGGAGGCGTTGCCGCTTATCTCCGCCCGCCAGCGATGAGCAACCTCGTCCGGGACACGGCCATCGCGTTGCGCTTTGCGCCCCACTCCAACTCCTCGCGGTTCGTCGTGTGGTTCGGGCGGGAGCAGGGCCGCTTCGTAACCCTGATCCGGGGCGCCCAGCGGCCAAAAAGTTTTTTTCTCGGCCAATGTGACCTCTTCGCCACCAGCGACATCGTCTTCTACCGCCATCCCCGCCACCCGGTGCACCTGGCACGGGAATGCGCGCTCGTCCGGGCGCGGCCCGTCCTGCGCCGCGACTGGCGCGCCGCCGCGGCCGCGTCGTACGCCTCCGACTTGCTGCAGCGCAGTCTCCCTCGCGAGGAGCCGCACCCCCGCCTTTATAACGTGGTCTCCGACTGGCTCGACACCCTCGGTTCGCCGCGTCCGGTGGAGCCGGATCTGTGCTGGTTCGAGCTAGCGTACCTTGCGGCGGAAGGACTGGCCCCGCGCCTCCAGGGTTGCGTCGCCTGCGGCGCGGCGCTCGACGCCGGCCGGCCCGCGCGGTTTGTCACGGGCCGGGGCGGGTTCCTCTGCGGCCGCTGCGACACCGGCCCGGCTGGCTCTCGCACATTTCGCCTCGGGCCCGCCGACCTGGCCGTCCTGCGCTCGTGGCAGGCGGCGGAACGTCCCCGCCGGCTGGACGCCTCCGGCGTTCCGCCCGAGACCGTGCGGCGGATTGCCGATCTGCTCGGGGATTTCCTGCGGCACCACCTCAACCTCCCCTTGCCCAGCCGCGACCTTGCCTTCGAGATCATCCGGTTCCGACCCCGTCGTGCCGCGTTGTCGCCAAACGCCGGCGCGACTAAGATCGCCATGGGTGGGCGAGTGGCGGAATCGGCAGACGCGCAAGACTTAGGATCTTGTGGAGTCATCCGTGGGGGTTCGAGTCCCCCCTCGCCCACCAACCCTGTCGCGGAGAACATGCGCCCAACGGAGACCGCCGATGACCGGTACGACCCGGATCAGCCTGTCGCTTGACCACGCCCTAGCGGCCGCGTTCGACCAGCACGTCCGACGCGAAGGCGCGCCCAGCCGTTCCAAGGCCTTCGCCGACCTGATCCGGCGACATCTGGTCGAACGCGAATGGGCGGAAGGCCGGGAAGTCGCTGGCGCCGTTACCGTCCTCTATGACCGCCACCGCAGCGACCTCGTCCGCCGGCTCAACCGGATCCAGCACGACCACCATCGCCATATCCTCGCGGTGCAGCACTTTCACCTCGACCACCACCGATGTTTGGAGATTCTCGCTGTCCGCGGACGGCCCGAGGAAATCCGGCGGCTCGTCGAGCGGATGTCGGCGCTGAAGGGGATCAAGGCCGTATCCGTAGCCGGCGCCTCCACCGGGCGGCAGCTACCGTGACCCCGGAGGGGACGCGATGGAACGCTTTTCGATGGGGATCGGCGACCGCTTCGGCCGCGAAGGCCGCGCTCAACTGGCCGCCTTCGCCGCGGCGCGAGGCGAGGGGATTGAGGCGACCCCGGTCTGGAACAAGTCGCACCGCGAGCACCGTCTGACCGGGACGGCGCCGATTGACGTCCGTCGCGAGGCCGAAGCCGCCGTCGCCGCGCTCGGCTGGACCGGCTCGTAGCACGTGGATGTTGATCACATCTGACCCTCAAACGTCCATGCCTTCGTCGAGTGGAGCGATGTTTTCACGATCGATGTCGCCGGCGCGATCGGCCGCGAACCGCCAGCCGGGGAGCTGGGCGCATTCGAGGAGTTCCTTCGCGCGCACCTGCCGGCGACGGTCGAGCTGCCCGACGGGACGCGCGCGCTCGACCCCGCCCGCGTGGCCGTCGCGGCGAGCGCATGTCTGGAGGCCGCCCGCGAGGCGGCCGCCACATGTGCGCTGATCCGTGAGGGGGCCGGTGACCGCGCGGTTCACATCGAGGTCTCGATGGACGAGACCGACCGCCCACAGTTGCCCGAGCACCTGTTCGTCATTCTCGCCGCGCTTGCCCGGTTCGGGGTTCCGGTTCGGACCCTGGCGCCGCGATTTCCCGGAGCGTTTCACAAGGGCGTGGACTACCAGGGGGATATCGAGGAGTTTGCCCGCCATTTCACCGCCTGCGTCCAGGTTCTCCGGACGGGCCGCGAGGTCTTCGGACTTCCGGCCGATTTGCGGTTGAGCCTCCACTCGGGCAGCGACAAATTCGCGCTTTATCCGGCCATTCGCGACATCCTGCGCCGGACCGGCGCCGGCCTCCACGTGAAGGCCGCAGGCACGACATGGCTGGAGGAATTCGCGGGGCCGGCGGCCGCCGGCGGCGGCGCGCTCGCGCTGGCCAAGGAGGTGTACCGGCAGGCCTGGCCGGCATACGAGGAACTCGTCGCGCCCTACGCCGCCGTGGTCGACATCCGCCGCGAACGGCTCCCGTCGCCGGATGAGATCCGGCGGTGGTCGGCGGCCGAATTTGTCGCCGCGGTCGTCCACGATCCCACCAACCCCGCGTTCCAGCCCGACCTTCGCCAGTTTCTGCACGTGGCGTACCCGGTGGCGGCCCGGATGAGCGCCGAGTTTCTCTCGGCCCTCGACGCGCACCGGTCGGAGATCGAGCCGCGCGTCACGTCCAACCTGCTGGTCCGGCATTTGCGCCCCTGTTCGCCCCCGAAGCGCCGAGCGGTTCGCCCACTCTCGGTGCAAGGGGGCTGCTTGCGCAATCTGCCGCCGAGTGGAAGCTAACTTGGCAACGTTCCAACCCTTGGATAGTGTGACGGTCAGGAGTTCCAATCATTGAAAACCACAGACCTCGGCCCCGCGCGGATGGACCGCCGCCGTTTTCTCACGATGGGCGCCACGGCCGCCGCGGCGGGGGCGACCGGCTGCGTGACCAATCCGGTGACGGGAAAATCGGAGTTTTCCCTCATTGGCCCCGACGACGAGGTGCGGATGGATCGCACCAACGCGCCGCATCAGATTTCGGCCGATTACGGCGTGCTCCTCCATCCCGCCGTTCGGTCGTACGTCGAGTCGGTGGGGCAGAGTTTGGTCGCCGTGTGCCACCGTCCCGGCATGCCCTACTCCTTTCGTCCGGTCTACGCCTCCTACATCAACGCGTACGCGTTCCCCGGCGGCACCATCGTGGCCTCGCGGGGCATCCTGCTGGAGCTTGAAAACGAGGCCCAACTGGCCGGGCTGTTGGGCCACGAGATCGGGCACGTCTGCGCGCGCCACACCGCCAAACGGATGACATCGGCGATCGTGACGCAGCTGGCCGTGGCCGGCATCGCGGCGGCGATCGAGGCCAAGGGGCACGGGAACACCGCCGCCGTCGTCGCCGGCCTTGGGGCGGTGGCGGGCGGTGCGCTGCTGGCCCGCTACAGCCGCGACGACGAGCGGCAGGCCGACGCCCTCGGCATGGAGTACATGGTCAAGGCCGGCCACAACGCCGAGGGCATGGTCGGCCTGATGGACATCCTGCTGCGTCAGGAGAAGCACAAACCATCTGCGCTCGAGATGATGTTCGCCACTCATCCGCTTAGTCGCGAGCGGCGCGACACGGCCGCGGAGCGCGCGCGCACGACGTGGGCGGCCGGCGCCGGGCTGCCGCTCGGACGGGAGCGTTTCATGGACGCGACCGCCCCTCTGCGGCCGATGAAGCCGATCGTGGCTGCGGTGCAGCGGGGCGACGAGTCCATGGCCCGCGGCAACCCCGGCGAGGCCAAGCCCGCCTACGCCGCCGCGCTGGCCGCCGGTCCGGAGGACTACGAGGCGCTGCTGAAAATGGCCGCCTGCTGCATCGCGCTGGGCCGCCCCGGCGAAGGGCGTCCCTACGCTCAGCGCGCCCGCGCCGCCCATCCCGACGAACCGCAGGCCCTGCACGTCCTCGGGATGATCGCCCTCTTGACGCGCCAGCCGGACCAGGCCCACGAACACTTCGTGGAGTACGAGCGGCGGCTGCCCGGCAACCCGGCGACGGTCTTTCTCGACGGCCTTGCGCTGGAGCGAATGGGCCGCCGGCAAGAGGCCGCGCGGCGTTATCTCGAGTTCCTCCAATCCGGCGCGCAGGGGGACGAGGCCAACCACGCGCGCCATCGGCTGATCGAGTGGGGCGTCATCCAGCCCGCCGCCAAATGAGGTACCACGCATGCCCCCCGAGCTGATCGTCGCGCTGGATCTGCCCGACCTCGCCGCGATCGGACCGCTTGTGGACCGACTTCCGGACGGGGTGCGCTGGTACAAGGTCGGCCTCGAGTTGTTCGCCGCAGCCGGCCCCGCGGCGTTGGATCCGTTGCGCGAGCGCGGCCGGCGCGTGTTTCTCGACCTCAAGCTTCACGACATTCCGCGAACGGTCGAACGGGCGGTCCGGTCTGCAGCGGGCCACGGAGTCGGGCTGCTGACCCTACATGCCTCGGGCGGCCCGGCCATGATCGCCGCGGCCGCGCGGGCCGCCCGCGAACTCGGTCCCGAGCGACCGCGCATCGTCGCCGTGACGGTGTTGACCAGCCTCGATGCGGCCGACCTGGCGCGCATCGGCGTCGCTCGGCCGCCCGCGGACCAGGCCGAGGAACTGGCGGCGATGGCCGTGGAGGCCGGCGCGGACGGTGTCGTCTGTTCGGCGCTCGAGGCCGCGCGCCTGCGGGCACGGCTGGGGCCGTCGGCCCTCCTGATCACTCCGGGGATCCGCCTGCCATGCGGAGAGGCGGGCGATCAGAAGCGCGTGGCCACCCCGGCGGCAGCGGCCCGGGCGGGCGCCGACTTCGTCGTCGTTGGCCGGCCGATCCTCGACGCGCCCGACCCGGCCGCCGCGGCGACCGCGGTCCTTGCCGAGCTGCGGGCGACGGGATGAGCCCGCCCCGCAGCCCGCCGGCGCCATGACCGCAGCGTTCTGGTTCGAGCTGGGCACGGTGGCCCATTTCCTGGCCGCGGCGGCCGCCTCGATCCACGCGATCCGGCTCAAGCGAGAGGCCAGCTCGGCGCTGCTGTGGCTGTTCCTCATCTGGTCCTTTCCCTTCGCGGGCGCGGCGGTGTACGTCGTGTTCGGGATCGACCGCATTGCCGACCACGCCATGCGCCGCGCGGCCGCGCACGGCGCCTTTTGTGGCGAGCGGGGCGCGCGCGCCGAGGACCCGCTCGCGATGGCCTACTGGCGACGCGTCCGCGAGGAACAGGCCATAGCGCCGAGCTCGGAGGAGGCCGCGGCGCTCCACCGTGCCATGGATGCCCTGCTTCCGGACTTTCCCCTCCTTGGCGGCAACCGGATCGACCTTTTGGTCACCGGCGAGGAGGCCTACCCCCGAATGTTGGACGCCATCCGCGCGGCGCGGCACCACGTCCACCTCCAGACCTTCATTCTCGCCAACGATCCGGTCGGGCGGCGGTTCATGGATCTGCTGGTCGACAAGGCCTCCGAGGGCGTCGAGGTGCGGCTCCTGTACGACCGGTTTGGCTCCACGCCCGCGATCGTCACCGGCTTCCTCCGGCGCTACCGCGGACGCCATCCGAACTTGCGGCTCGCCGGATGGACCCTGGCCCAACCGCTCCGACGGCAGTTTCAGGTGAACCTGCGCAACCACCGCAAGATCCTCGTCGTGGATGGGCGCATCGCGTTCACCGGGGGCCTCAATCTCTCCGGGGTCAACGCGACGGCCGACGGCCGCCCGCCCGACCGCGATGTTCACTTCGAGGTCCGCGGCCCGGCCGTGCACGAGCTGCAGTTCTCGTTTTTGAGCGACTGGCATTTTATGACGGCCGAACCGGTGGACCGCCTTCTCCGGGCCGAACTGTTTCCCTCGCTGGTGCCGGAGGGCAGCACGCCACTCCGGATCGTCAACGGCGGACCGACGCTCGATGGCGAGGTGATGTCCGACGTCGTGTTCCTACTGCTCGCCGCCGCCCGTCGGCGGATCGTGCTGGTAACCCCCTATTTCGTGCCGCCGCCGGACATTCTTCGCGGCCTGCGCGCCGCCTCGCTCCGCGGCGTCGATGTCCGGTTGCTGGTGCCCCAGGTCAACAACCACGTCTACGCCGGCTTGGCGGGCCGGTCGTACTACGGCGCCGTCCTCGCCGCGGGCGGTCGTATTTTCGAGCGAGCCCCGCCGTTCATGCACACCAAGGCGCTGTTGATCGACGACGGCGTCGCCATGGTCGGCACTGCCAATCTCGATTCGCGCAGCCTGCGGCTGAACTACGAGACGAATCTCGTGGCGATGGACGCCCGCTTCACGTCGCGGCTGGACGCGGCGATCGGAGAGGAATTCCGGCGCGCACACGAGATCCGGCCGGCGGACTGGGCGGCCCGTCCGGCGCGCCACCAGCTCCTGGAGCGAGCTTGCGCGCTGCTTTCGCCGATTCTCTAGCGCGAGCAGGCCGCCGCACTCGCCAGATGGGCGCCGATGCCCGGGCGTTCCGCGCCTGCGCCCCTGCCGGGGCCGGGGCGAAGCGGCCGGGGCGATCAGAGCGGCGACATGGGGGCCAGCGGCTCGAACGACGTTCGCTCGTCGAACCGGCGGCTACGGCGGGCTCGAAGCACCGCATCCTCCGGCGGCGCCTCGAGGAAGAGCGCGTCGGCGTCGGGAAACTCCCGCTCCAGCCAGCGCAATCCCTCGTCGGGGCCGAGGATCAGGAGCACGGTGGACAACCCGTCGGCGGTGACGCAGTCGTCGGCGATCACCGTGACGCTCATTCCCGCACGTGGGACCGCACGGCCGGTCCGGCCGTCAAAGACGTGGGTGACCGGCCGGCCCGCGGCATCCCGCCGCTGGCGCCGGTAGCCGCCCGAGGTGGCCACGGCCAGGTCGGACACCTGCAGCACGCCGGCCAGCCGCTCGCCGGGCAGGGTCTCGGCGCGCGGCTGGTCGATGCCGATGCGCCACCGCCGGCCCGCGGCGTTGCGCCCAGCCGCGTACAACTCGCCGCCGACCTCGACCATGAAATCCCGTGCGCCGAGGGCGCGCAGCCGCGCGGCGATCCGGTCCACGGTCCATCCCTGCGCAACGGCGTTCAGGTCCAGCTCCATCCCCTCGCGGCGCTTGATCATCGCCGGCGGCGGTCCCTCGTCGAGAATCCAGTCGCGCCATCCGACCGCCTCGAGGGCACGCGAGAGTTCGACGTCGTCGGGAGGGCGCGCGGGCGTGTCGGGTCCGAATCCCCAACGGCGCAAAACGGTCCCCAGGGTAGGGTCGAAGGCCCCGCTCGTGCGGGCGGCGAGATCCCGGGCCAGCGTCGCCACACGGTGGAAGCCGGGCGAGCTTTCGAATCGTTCCCCGGCCGGGGTGCGGTTGAACCGGGCGATTTCGCTGTTGGTGTTCCATAGCGAAAACGCGCCGTCCGCCTCCGCAAGGGCTTGGTGAACGCCCTCCTCCACGGCTCCGCCGGCGACGCGGGGCGGCACCCGAACCCGCACGTGGTACCACGTGCCCTGAGCCTCGCCGCTCCACTCCGCCATCCCGCCGGTGGGGGCGTGCCGGCGAAGGGACCACACGGTCGCGCCGAGCACGGTGGACGCCACCAGGAGCGTGCGCCAGAGGTCGAATCGGCGCGGCTGGACAAGGCGCGGGCGGGCGTCGGGCATCCGGACCGCCTCACCCGAACTCGTCGTAGGCGATCATGTCCTTTTCGACGCCGAGGTCGAACAGCATCCGGTTGACCGCCGCGATCATCATCGGCGGGCCGCAAAGATAGTACTCGATCTCCGTCGGGTCGGGGTGGTCCTTCAGATAAAGATCGTAGACGACCTTGTGGATGAACCCGGTCGGCCCGTCCCAGCGGTCCTCCGGCAGCGGCTCGCTCAGTGCGACCGTGTAGCGGAAGTTGGGAAACTGCGCGGCGATCGCGCGGAAATCCTCGTCGTAGAACATCTCGCGGCGGGACCGGGCGCCGTACCAGAAGCTGACCTTCCGCGCGGTACGGCGGGTCAGGAACAGGTCGAAGATGTGGCTGCGCATCGGCGCCATGCCCGCGCCGCCGCCGATGTAGAGCATCTCCCGCTCCGTCTCCTTCGCGAAGAACTCCCCGTAGGGACCGCTGAGCATGACCTTGTCACCGGGTTTGAGGCTGAACATGTACGTCGAGGCCAGGCCAGGCTGAACGCCGGGCATCCCAGGGGGCGGGGTCGCGATCCGGACGTTCAGCATGACGATCCCGGACTCGGCGGGGTGGTTGGCCATCGAATAGGCGCGGAAAATCGGCTCCGGATTGGTCGCCGTAAGAGCCCAGAGGCCGTACTTGTCCCACGCGTCGCGGAAGCGCTCGTCAATGTCGAACGATCGGAACGAGAGGTCGCGGTAGGGGGGGATGTCGATCTGGATGTAGCCGCCGGCCCGGAAGTTCAGTGTCATGCCCGGTGGCAGATCGAGGACCAGCTCCTTGATGAACGTGGCGACGTTCCGGTTGGAGCGGACGGTCGCCTCGAACTTCCGGATCTCGAGGACCTCGGCCGGCACCCGGATGCGCAGGTCGCGTTTGACCCTCAACTGGCAGGCGAGCCGCCACCCCTCGCGGGCCATCGCGCGCGAGATGTGGCCGGCCTCGGTCGGCAGCAGCTCACCCCCGCCCTCGGTGACGATGCACTTGCACATCGCGCAGGTGCCGCCGCCGCCGCAGGCGGAGGGAAGGAAAATCTTCTGCGCGGCCAGCGCGGACAGCAGCGTCGGCCCGGAGTCCACCGTCAGACGCTTCTGGCCGTCGTTGACGTCAATCGTCACCGGCCCCGAGGGCACCAGACGGCGCGAGGCGGCGTTGAGTCCGGCGACGAACAAGAGAATGAGGCCGGTGAACACGGCCGCGCTGACGGCCATCAGCAGAATCAATTCGCCCATCGCCGTTCCGCCCTAGAGCTGGATGCCCGAGAAGATCATAAACGTCATCGCCATCAGGCCGGTCATGATCATGGTGATGCCGAGGCCGCGCAGCCCCGGCGGCACGTTCGAGTACCGGAGCTTGCGCCGGATCGCCCCCATCGCGACGATCGCCAGCGCCCACCCCGCCCCCGACGCCACGCCGAACACCGCGGCCTGCGCCGCGCCGTAGTTGCGCTCGACCATGAACAGCGACCCGCCGAGGATCGCGCAGTTCACCGTGATCAGCGGCAGGAAAATCCCCAGCGACTGATAAAGCCTCGGAAAGAACCGGTCCAGCGTCATCTCCACCAACTGGACCATCGAGGCGATCGTCGCGATGAAGACGATGAACGTCAGGAAGGACAAGTCCAGCGCCGCCAAGGCCGGCACGCCCGTCCAGGCCAGAGCCCCCGGCGCCAGAAAGACGCGGCGCAGCGCCCAGTTGACCGGCACGGTAATGGACTGGACGAAGATCACGGCCACCCCCAGCCCGATCGCGGTCTCCATCCGCTTCGAGATCGCCAGAAACGAGCACATCCCGAGGAAGGAGGAGAGCAGGATGTTTTCGATGAAGATGGACTTGATCGCGAGGCTGAGCAGCTCCATGGCTCGGGTCTCCTCAGGCCGTCTCGTAATGGCGGATCAACGTCCGCTGGGCCCAGATCAGGAGCCCCAGCACGATGAACGCGCCGGGCGCCAGCAACAGAAGCCCGTTGTTGACGTAGCCGTGCCGGTAGAGCGCCGCCGGAACGACGGCGTGGCCGAACAGCCGACCCGACCCCAGAAGCTCCCGCACCGTCGCGACGGCCACCAGCACAGCGCCGTACCCTAGGCCGTTGCCGAGCCCGTCGAGGACCGATGGGATCGGCGGGTTTTTCAGCGCGAACGCCTCCAGCCGCCCCATCACGATGCAGTTGGTGATGATCAGCCCCACGAACACGCTGAGCTGGCGGCTGATGTCGAACAGGTACGCCCGTAGAAACTGGTCGGCGAGGATGACCAGGGTCGAGACCACGACCATCTCGACGATCATCCGAATGCGGGAGGGCACCGAGTTGCGGATCAGCGAGATCACCAGGTTCGAGCCGGTCGTCACCACGGTCAGCGCCAGCGCCATCACGACCGCGGTCTCGAGCTTCACCGTCACCGCCAGCGCCGAACAGATGCCGAGGATCTGGATCGTGATTGGGTTGGATTCGGACAGCGGATCTTTGAGGGGTTTCCAGAACGTGGCCATGGCCCTCATCCCCCCTTGCCCATCGCCCGAAGGTACGGCGCATAGGCCTCGAGCGAACGGTTCAGAAACGACATCACCCCGCGGCCGGTCAGCGTCGCTCCGCTGATGCCGTCCACCACCACCCGCGACGCGTCGTCGGCCGCCCCAGGCGACGCGGCGCCCTTCGCGATGACGATCGGCCGGAGATGGTCGCCGTCGCGGATGCGTCGGCCCCGGAACTGCTCCTGAAACCACGGCTGCTCGATCTCGCCGCCCAGCCCCGGCGTCTCGCCGTGCCGGTAGAACGTTAACCCGACGATCTCCGAGAGCGTCGCGTCCAGCGCCAGGTAGCCGTAGATCGTGGACCAGAGCCCTTTGCCCGAGACCGGGAACGCATGGCGGGCGGGTCGTCCGTCCTCGATCCACTGGAACACCGGCAACGCCGGCGAGCCGGCCGCGGGCGCGGAGGTCGTGACCGTGCCAGCGGCCGGGTCGAACCAGACCTCCCGGACGCTGTGCGCATACAGGGCGTTTACCTGCGCCGCGGGCAGACGCCGGCCGCGTCCGTCCGTTACGGCCGCCCCCAACGCCTTCAAGACGTTGAACCGCCGGTCCAGTTCGGACATCCGCTCCTGGCGGGCTCGGAGGCCGGCGCTGGCGCCGGCCAGCAGGGCGCTGGCCGCCAGGCAGACCGCGCCGGCATACGCCAGCACATACCCCTCGCCCGACCTAGGCACGGCGCCCCCTCTCCAGGTAACGCGCTCGGTTCGCGACATGCGCGCGCAGGACCGCGTAGTCGATCAGCGGGGCCATCGCATTCATGAAAAGGATCGCCAGCATGTTCCCCGCCGTATAGGCAGGGTTGAAGAGGCGCACCACCACCGTCAGCGCCCCGATCAGGAACCCGTAGATCCACTTGCCCTCGTTCGTCGCTGCGGCGGACACCGGATCAGTGGCCATGAACACTATGCCGAACAGCGCGCCTCCCATCACCATCTCGTACCAGAACGGCAGCGCGAGGATGGGATAGGCCTGCAGGGTTCCGGCGGGCAGGAGGTTGATCGACCCCGCGGTCAGCGCCAGCCCCAGCAGGCCGCCGACGATGATCCGCCACGAGCCGACGCCGGTGACGAGCAGCACCGCCATGCCGAGCAGCACCGCCACCGCCGACGTCTCCCCGAGACTGCCCGGTTCCAGCCCCAACGTCATCGACCGCAGCGTGTGCCCCGCTTCGGCGAGGTGGGCGACGATGTCCACCCCCGCCGGCGCGCTCTTGGCCACCGCCAAGGCCGTCGCCCCGCTGACCCCCTCGGCCAGCCCATGCCCGGCCGGGGCCGCGATCCATACGGCGTCGCCGGACATCTGTGCCGGATAGGCAAAATAGAGGAAGGCCCGCGAGGCCAGCGCCGGGTTGAGGACGTTGAACCCGACCCCGCCGAAAATCTCCTTCGCAACGACCACCCCGAACGTGATGCCCGCGGCCACCTGCCACAAGGGAATCGTCGGCGGCAGCGTCAGCGGAAAGAGGATCCCCGTAATCAGGAAGCCCTCGTTGATCTCGTGCTTCCGCACGGCGGCGAACAGCACCTCCCAGAAGCCGCCGACCGCGTAGGAGGTCACGATGATCGGCACCACCAGCCGGGCACCTCGCAGCAGGTGCGCCCACAACGGCGCCTCCGCCATCCCCGCCGCCCGGTGGTACTGGAAACCCGCGTTGTACATGCCGAACAGGATGCACGGGATTAGCGCGTAGAAGACGGTGATCATGTACCGCTTCATGTCCAGTGCATCCCGCACGTGCGGAGGACCGGAAGTCGTCGTCGCGGGCGTGAAGACAAAGGTCTCCAGCGCCTCGTACACCGGCCACAGCGGCCGCAACGGCCCGCCCTCCTCGAACTTCGGGCGGAGCTTCTCGAAGCTTCGCAGCAGCGGGTGCATGGATCAGAGCCCCTCCGCCTCGGCCATCGCCAACCCTTCGCGGATGATCCCGACGAGGTCCATCTTGGAAGGACACGCGAAGGCCGCCAGCGCCACATCCTCCGGCTCCAGCTCCAGTATCCCCAGTTGAATCGCCTCCTCCCAGTCGCGCGCCAACACCGCCCGGATCAGAAAATCGAGGCGGATGCGCATCGGCAGATACCGGTCGTACAGTCCCGTGGCGACCATCGCCCGGGGCGCCCCCTGAAGGCTCGTACCCAGCGGCCACGCCCCACCTCGCCGCCACGCCGACACAAACGTCTGAGAAAAACTGAAGCGCCCATCGAGGGGATTGGCCCAGGCCAACAGGTGCCGCTCCCGGTCCTCCGGCAGCACCGTCACCGACGAGGCCCATGGCGGCAAAAAACCATCCGGCGCCACCGCCGTGCCTGACAGCGCATCTCCAGCGACCACTCTCATCTCCCCCGCAGCCAGCCGCGCCGGTAACCAGGCGGACAAGGCCACGCCCCACGGCACCCGATAGTGACACGCCCGGCCCTCCGCCACCCCCGGCCCGCCCAGCGCAACCAGTCGCCAGCCCGGCATCGCCCCCTCCAGCAGAAACTTGCCGATCAAGGCCAGATCCGCCAGCCGAACCGTCCACACATGCTCCCCCGGCCGGATGGGATCGAGGTGATGAATATGCACCCCCGAGTTTCCCGAAGGATGCGGCCCCGAAAACCTGGCCAGCGTCACGCCCCCCGCCCCGGCGATCCGCTGCGGGAGATCCCGGCCCGAACCGGCGCACAAATACACCGGACCGGCCGTCAGACGCCGCAGCGCCGCCAATCCCGTCGCGATCGCGTCGGTTTCCTGCGAGGCGATCAGCAGCGGATCGGCCTGAAATGGGGCTGTCGCCATCGCATTGACGAAGATGGACTTCGGCTTCGAGTCACGCCTGGGCATTCTCGAAAATGGCCGCTCGACGATCAATGAAAGCATCCCGGAGGAGCGCAGCCGGCCGAGAATCTCATCGCCAGGCATCCGCTCCAACTCCCCCGCCGTCGCCTTTGCAAAAGGCTCGACCTCATCGGCTCCGTCCGGTTCCACAACCACCCGCTGGAGGATCCTGCGCGGCCCAAAGTCGATCGAACGCACCCAGCCCGCCACCGGCGAACACAGCCGGAAGTCAGGGTCACGCTTGTCGTACACCAGCGGCGTTCCCCGCCGGATCCGGTCGCCTACCGCCACCATCGGGCGCGGCTTCATGCCCCTCACCCAGAGCGGCTGAACCGCAACCGGACCCGAAACGGGCTCCGCCGCGACGGAGGCTTCGGGCGCGCCAGACAACGGCACGTCGCGTCCGCGACGGATCACGAACAGGGGCTCACTGCCCGAAATCTTGCGCTGTGCTCCCATGAACCGAAGACGCGACAATATATCCACGCGGTTCGGCCCGTCAACGTATGCAGGTGGCAAGAGATGCCACGCAGTGACGCGAATAACCGCGCATCGTCACAAAAAACCGCCTCGGCAGATCTGTTTCGTGGGCCGTGCAACTGAGGTCCGTCTCCGTCGAGTGGCCGGAATGATAGGTTGCAGATGCGGCACGGACGTCACAAATTCGGGGCAGCCATCGTTCATGAATTGGCGACCATTTAAGATTCCGGTTCTCCGAAAGATGGGGCCGGCTGGAGGCGGCTGGGCCCCCGGCACAATTGACAAACAGGGTCGAATGCATGCGGCCATTCGACGTGCCATGAGCACTCCGAACAAGCCGGCCCAGTTTCAGGATCTGGGCAAACCCTACGAGTGCTGCGATCGCAGCGCTCATGGCGCTCCACGGGGCGGCGGCCAATCCGATCCAGCTCCCATCGCCCGACGACCACCGCCTGTCCCTCGTCCCGCTCCTGCTGCTAGCGCCGGGCGACGAGATTTGCGCGACCGGGGCGGTTGCCAATCTTGGCGTCGCCCCTATCGAGGCGCTGACTGAATGGGAGATTCGCTACGATCCCTTGTTGGACGCCTTTCCTCTCCCCCTTCTCGGTCCGGATCTCGCATACGGCCGGCCGAGTTGGACGGAAATCGACGGACAACTTGCTGAGAGCAATTCGTTGACCGATGGCCGTGCGTACACGACGCGCGAGCCGTCGCTCCGTCGCGAGGGATATCGCGAAAGCCGTTCAAACGGTGAATCTATAGGAAAGTGGTCCCCATCGTCCGCATCGAATATCTGGCCGGCGACGCGAACTGGATCTGGCGCAGGGACGTCCAAGCGTCCGAGGACGGCCGACAATGGACAGAGCTGATGCGAGATTTCGACGCCCACAAAAAGTGGGGACGTGTAGCGCTGCCGATTTTCGGACCGGTGTCGGATCGCTATGTCCAGTGGCGTGTGCACCGCGGTGGCAGCCCCATGGACGTCGTGCGTTGTCCGGCGGAAATGCGGGTGTACGTGGCCTCGCCGCCGGCCCCACCGCCCTGGAAAGAGGCGCCCGTCGAACAGGGCTTGGTTCGTGTTCGGGCAAAACCGCCTGGCGAGCCGAGCCGGGCCTGTGGCGAATGGCCGTGCGGATGCGTTCCGGCGGTCGCGGATGCTGCCCGGACATGGGTGATGGTGGCCGGAGACCCGCCGTCCACGATGGCCGAGGCGTCGCGGTTTGGCATCAACGGCTCCAACACCAAGATGGCGCCCCTTTTGCGTCGACCCGGGATTCGATGGGTCAGGTTTGAAAACCTAAAGTGGCCGATGGTGTCTCCGGGGTCGGCCGAGTTCCGCTTCGACGGATCCGTCGGTCCCCGTGGCGCGTCCACCATGACGCCATTCTGCAATGCTACCGGGAGGCCGGTCTCGACGTGCTGCCGTTTTTGTTCATGACCGCTCCCCACGCCAGCTCGCCCCCCGCCGACATCACGAACCGGCAGCGCCGGATGTTTTACCTGCCCAGCGACGACTCGGAGTTTGCGGAATACGCGTTCCAGACGGCGGCGCGATACGGGACGCGGCCACACCCGGTGGGGGCGCTGCGGACACCGGACGGGCAGTCCGGCCTCGGATGGCTGACCGTTTACGAAATCTGGAACGAACCGAACCTGTCAGATCCGCGATGAGGAGCATGGGCGGTTCGTTGGACCGGTATCTGCTGTTGCCTCGCGCGGCGGCGGAGGCCGTTCGCCGCGCCGATCCCGCCGCGAAAATCGCCAATGGCGGGTTTGCGGGCGTGGACGTGGACACCGTCGACCCCCTCCGCGTTTTCCTATCCCGACGGGCGCCGTCCGCTCGATTTCATCGACATCCTGAACGTCGGTTGTTACACCGGACGCGAGGCTCCGGAGACCGCCCTTGAGGATTTCAACGCCGGCGGCGCCGGCGAGCTGCCCCCGCCGAAACAATTCCGCCGTCTCGCGAGGTGGCGCGATCGGAACAAGCCAGGGATGCCCATCTGGCTGACGGAAACAGGGTACGGCTCGGCCGGCCCCTTCGGAACCGACGAGCGCACCCAAGCGGCCCGCCTCCCGCGGATGGTCATGCTCGCGCTGGCTAACGGAACGGACAAGGTGTTCGTGTACCGCGAGAGCTGATCCACGCCCGCCAAGCACGCTGCCTCGGCATTGGTCCGCAACGACGGCACGATCAAACTGTCCTTTCTGAGCTACGCAACGCTGGTGCGCAGGATGGACGGAGTACGCGGAGATGCGGTGCCGCTATCCGTCGGCGACTCCAATGTGGTGGCGCTGGTCTGGGAGTCCAGGACCGCCGCGCCGCCGATCACGGCCTGGACCATCGAGGACCATCCAAGACGCCTGGAACTCGACCTCGGCGAGGCGGCCGTCTGCGATGCGTTCGGGTGGTGCATGACGGTCGCCTGTGCGACGGGGATCGAACTGTCGATCTTTCCTCTCTACATCCGGCCGAACGTGCGGACCGATGGGATGGTCCGGGCTATGGCGCGCGCCTTGGAGGACCGGCGGCGGAACGAAATGGCGGACGCGGAGCTTGGACGCCGGAGAGGATGGGTGTTCAATTTTGGTCCGGAAACCCATCGCATGTTTCGGTGGATCGGCGTCGAACGCGAGGTCGTCAGCGTGCCCGCGGCCACGGTGTTCGAGGACGGCCGCGGATACGGTTGGTTTGGTCGGCGTGACCGCCGCGTCCGACGGCCGGAGGCCGTGGGCCAGGGACCCCATGGAACGGACTCTCACGTCCGCATCGCTCCCAAGGGGCGGTTTCGCGTCCTCACGGGCCCCTGGCGATTCATGTTGAGGGTTTCTGCTGAACCAGCAGGGACCACGGGCATGACGGCCGTTTCCGATGCCAAGGAATGGTCCGTTCCCTTCAGCGCCAGCATCCGGCCATCTCGACCTCGTGTTCGCCGGATGGTCCGCGCTGCATTGGTTGTCGCTGCTCGAAAAACCATCGCCTTGAGTAAGTGCCACAACGACACTTCTTGGCTGTAGAGTCACTGCGCCAGAGTGCCATTATGGCTTGCTCTTGGTGACAGTCAAATTGTTCTTAATTCACCATCAATAATTTATCCATGTATACATGCGTGGCATGTCTGTTGCTGTCCAGCTTGATGGATCGCATAAGGCGAACCAGAGAGAACGCGGAGGTGATCAGGATGATGCTGAACAGTGCATGGTGGGATCCGATGGCGGAACTGGCGAGGTTCCAGCGGGAGATGAATCGGCTGATGGATGCCTTTTGCCAGTCCAGCGACCTGTTCCCGCGCGTCAATGCGTGGGCGGACGATAACACGGTGGTGGTTCGCGCCGAAGTGCCTGGGGTGGACCCGGCCTCGCTGAAGGTCTCGGTGGCCAGCGATGTCTTGACTCTGGAGGGGGAGCGGTCGGAGGCGACTCCGCCGAACCTTCGGGAAGCGCATCGTCAGGAGCGGGCTGCCAGGACCTTCTCTCGGTCTCTTCGTCTCCCCTGGGAGGTCGAGGAAGGTCAGGTGAAGGCCGTGCAGAAGAACGGCGTGCTGACGGTCACCCTGCCGCGGCGGGAATCGACGAAGCCCCGGCCGATCGCGGTGACCGCAGAGTGAGTTTGGAGGTGACACCATGAACAATGCGAAGGAATTGCAGGTGCAGAGGGTAGAACCCCGGCCGGTGGATGCCACGCGGAATCGCCCCGTCTGCCGTCCGGATACGGACATCTATGAAACCGACGAAGCGATCGTGGTGGTGGCGGACCTGCCCGGGCTCGATCAGTCGAATGTGACGGTCGAATACCAGGACGATGTGCTCACGGTCCGCGGTCACGCGCCGGCGCCGCCCGCCGTCCAGGGCGAACCGCTGTTCCGCGAGTTCGTGGATCGCGATTTCGAGCGCTCGTTTTCGATCAGCGCCGCCATCGACCGTGACCGGATCAGCGCGCGGATGAAGCACGGGGTCCTGACGGTGACCCTGCCGTTCGCGCCGGAAGTCCGGCCGAAGCAGATCGCTGTGACGTCGGATTGATGTAGAAAGGAGGAAAACGATGAGCCGCAGTCTGATTCCGTGGCGCCGACGCGCGCCCGCGCCGGCGCGGGTCGAGGACAATCCGTTCGAGGTCCTGCACCGCGAGATGACGTCGTTGTTCGACGGTTTCTTCCGCGAGTTCGAACAGGCGTTCCGCGGTTGGCCGGGCCTCGCCCGGGGCGGCGGACCCGCGCTCGCACCGGCGGTGGATGTCTCGGAGACGGACGACGAGGTCCACATCGCCGTGGACCTCCCCGGCCTGACCGAGAAGGACGTCGAAGTCAGCATTGACGACGACGTGTTGGTCGTCCGCGGCGAGAAGAAGCAGGAACGAGAGGAAAAGAAGCGCAACTATCATCTCCTCGAGCGCTCCTACGGGCGTTTCGAGCGGCAAGTGGAGCTCCCGGGCGGGCTCGATCTCGACCGCGCGGGCGCCAAATTCAAAAACGGCGTGCTAACCGTGACCCTGCCAAAGCGTCCAAACGCTCAGTCCCGTCGACGCACCATCGAAGTCCGGGAGGAATAATCCACTTCTGCCTGGCCGCGCGGCCCCCCGCGCGGCTCTCGTCGTATACAGACGGGTCGGCCGGGTGCGCGATCCCTAGTCGCTTCGGCACCCAACCGGGGACCGACGCGGCCTACGCGGGCGGAGCCTTGGGAACGTGGCCCAGTTCCATCGCGTCCGCCGCCATTTGCCGCGCGCGGCGGATCGATCGCTCGGCCGATTCATGCAACTCCGCCCAAGACAACGGTCGCCGGGCCACACCCTCGACCACCGCCTGCGTGCCGACGTCGGCCGCCTCGCGGGGAAACACCTCCCAATCGTCCATCGTCGGCAGAATCCGGTCGACCGAGAGACGGGGGCCGACGGATCCTGCCAGCGAACGGGCCGCGGCCAGGCACATCGTGTCGGTGATGGTGCGTGCCCGCACGTCCAGGACTCCTCGGAAAAGACCGGGAAAACACAGCGAGTTGTTCACCTGGTTGGGAAAATCGGAGCGGCCGGTCGCGAAGACCGCCACGCCGGCCTCCGCGGCCTCCCAGGGCCATATCTCGGGAACGGGATTTGCGCACGCAAAGACGATCGCGTCGCGCCGCATGGTCCGCAGCCACTCCGGCCGGATCGTGCCGGGGCCGGGCGTCGAACAGGCGATGACGACGTCGGTGTCCCGGATGGCCTCCGGAATGCCGCCCGTCCGTCCTTCCGCATTCGTCTCGAGGCAGAGCCGCCACTTGGCGGCGAACCGATCCCGCACCGCCTCCACATCGCGCCGGTCGCGCCCCAACAGGCCGCGGCTGTCCACTACGTAACACCGGCCTGGATCGGCCCCGGAGGCCATGAGCAGCCGGGCGGCCGCCGTGTTGGAGGCGCCCGCCCCGATCAGCGCAATGGCGACATCGCCGATCCCCTTGCCCACCACCTTCAGCGCATTGATCAGTCCGGCGAGGATCACTGTCGCCGTCCCCTGCTGGTCGTCGTGCCAAACGGGAATCTCGGCCTGCTCGCGCAACCGGTCCAACACCTCAAAGCACGACGGCTGGGCGATGTCCTCCAGGTTGATGCCGCCGAACGAGGGTTGGATCGCCAGTACGAAATCCACGAGGGCCTGCGGCTCGTGCAGATCGACCACAAGGGGCACGGCGTCCACTCCCCCGAGGTATTTGAACAACAATGCCTTCCCCTCCATCACAGGAAGCCCCGCCGCCGGCCCGATATTCCCGAGGCCCAGTACACGGCTGCCGTCGCTGACCACGGCCACCGTGTTGCCGCGATTCGTGTGGTCAAAGACCCGCTCCGGCCTTTCCGCGATGTCGCGGCAGGGAGCGGCGACGCCGGGCGAATACCAGATCGCGAAGTCGTCGAAGCCGGCCACGCGGCATTTGATGCCAGTCTCGACCTTGCCGCGGTAAAAGGGATGCAGCCGCATCGCCTCGCGGGCTGGCGCCTCCGCCCGCGCCCGCAGTTCCGCGCCGTTGTCCGCCGGGTTGCTGTTCATTGGTTGATTTCGTCCCGCCATCGGCCGCGGGCCGCAAGAGCATGACCGATGCCCGCCCGTCTGCCGACCACGGCGCCGGCGCCGTCGGATGGAATGCCGGCGGCGGTCACCCCTGCCATTCGGTCTTGTCCACCGTGGTCTGGAAGTCCGCGACGACGACTGCCGGAGCCTCTTCGCCGGCGGTCGCCGCTAGGTCGCTGGGCGTGGGCTTGCCCACGTAGATCAGCCCGTGCATCGGACATTTCTCGACGGCCTGGTCCACCCCCTCCATGTGATCGGGGTCGTATGCATCGTAGTCGATCACCGGCAGGTGTCCGTCGGTGAACTGGAACACGGGGCTTCGCTTCCCGCACGCACGGCAGCCGATGCACCCGACGGTGCAGACGTCCTTGACCTCCTTACCGAAATCCTTGTTCGAGCAGGCGATCACGAGCATCCGGTCGCGCTTGAAGGGCACCATCGTGATGATATTGCGTGGACACACCCGGGCGCAGGCGCCACAACCGGTGCACGCCTCGTAGTTTACCACCGCCAGTCCGTCGCGGATGTGGATGGCGTCGAACTCGCAGGCCCGCACACAGTCGCCGAGGCCAAGGCATCCGTAGACACACCCCTGAACGCCGGCGACGAGATTGGCGGCCGCACAGCTCGGCTCGCCGCGGTACTCCGCCCGCTGCAGCCGCTCGTTCAGGCTGGCCCGGCAATGGACCACCGGACGCCGCGGCCACGACGGCTTGAGCTCGACCCCCATGATCGCCGCAACCGCGGCCGCACACGAGGAGCCACCGACGGGACACTTGTCCGGCAATTCGCCGTTCAGCACGACCGCCTCTGCATAGCTGGCGCACCCGACGTAGCCGCATCCGCCGCAGTTGGCGCCCGGAAGCTCGCCCAGCACCGCCTCGACCCGCGGGTCGACCTCCACGTGCAGAGCGTCCTTCGCCCACCCCAACACCCAGCCAGCGCCCACCGCCAGCACCAACATGGAACCGCCCGCCAGTCCGATGACCAAAAGATCCATACGGTCCAGTCTAACGTGCCCTGTCCGACCGGCCAAGCCGGCCCGGCTGCCGGTGTGCCGTCCCAGCGCCGTCTCCGATCGCCGCCGTCGTTGATCCCCTCCCCGGCCGCGCGGCGCGCCCCGTTGCTTGACCTACCCCGCCGACGGACCTAGCCTTCTACCGCCAGCGCCATGGAGGCCCGATGACACCCCTATTCCTCAGCCGCCGGCAATTTCTGGCCGCAAGCGCGGCGGCCGGCATCGCCCCAGCCGGACGCACCGCCGCCGAACCGCGCCGTTTCCTGTTCGGCGCATGTCAGGCGCCGGACCGTCTCGCCTTGCTCAAGGAGGCCGGCTACGACTTCCTCGAGGCCGACGTCGCCGGCCTTCTGATGCCGGCGAAGCCCGACGAGGAGTTCGACCAGAAGACCGCACGGTTTCTGCCCCTCCCCATTCCGATTCGCTCGTGCACCGGCTTTTTCCCCCACTCGATTCCACTGGTGGGACCCAGCGTGGACATGGCGGCGATCGAGCGGCACGCGGCCACCACGTTCCGCCGCGCCCGGCAACTGGGCATCTCGTTCATCGTCCTCGGCAGCGGGGGTTCGCGCAAGATCCCAGACGGCTTCGATCCGGCCCGCGCCCGCGAGCAATTCATTGAGGTCGGCCGTCGGCTGGGCCCGCTGGCGGAGCCCTGCGGCGTGACGGTCGTATTGGAACCGCTCAACCGCGGCGAAACCAACTTCCTCCACACCGTCGAAGAGGGCATCGGAGTAGTTGACGCCATCGCCCACCCCAACGTGCAGCTGCTGGCCGACTTCTACCACATGTTGAGGGAGGACGAGGGGCCGGCGTCGATCGAAAAGGCGGGCGCGCGGTTGCGCCACTGCCACATCGCCGAAAAAAAGGACCGGGCCGCGCCTGGCACGTCAGGCGAGGATTTTCGGCCATTTTTTCACGCACTCAAGAAGATCGGGTACGCCGGCGGGGTCTCGATCGAGGGCAGATGGAGCAAGGACCTCGCCGCCGACCTTCGTCGCGCGCTGGAGACGATGCGCCGTCAGGCCGCCGAGGCTTGAAAAACCTCTTACCCTCCGTGAAGGGCGGGGCGGGCGAGCTCGACGACCACCGCGCAGGGCCGGTCGTGGGGGCGGTCCAACAGGAACATGGCCTGCCATTTTAACGGCGGGTCGGGGCGGCCGTTTTGGTCGCCGCCCCACCAGTGGGCCCCGTCGGCGAACAGGCTCAGCCGGATCCACGTCCACTCGCCGTCGCGCGTCAGTTCGGCGGCGCGCGCCTGGAAGACCTCCCCGCTGCGGTCCTCAACGCGACAGGTGATCCGGCACGGATCGCCGACCGCGCGCGCCCAAAGGCCCAGCACCTCCGGCACGCCCTGGACGGACGCCGCGTCGGGCGCGGAGGGCTGCACCGGAAAATAGGCATAGCCGGTGTCGGTGGTCACGGCGACGCACAGCGCCGGGCACGTCCACCCGGGCAGAAGCCCTTCCGCTGCGATCGCCCGCGCTTTCGCCCCATGGCGGGGTGCGGGGCGGCCGTCGGAGTTCATACGAACGCGATACCGGGCCGGATCGAACGGCTGGATCGGCCGCCAGCGGGGGGCATCGGCCTGCGCGATGACGACCGATTCGAGCCATACCTCCGCCCGCGACACGGCGGCCGGCGCCGGCCGCCGCACCACGACGCGTCCGGAGGGGAGGTCCAGCTCGTGGCGGGTCGCCGTCCCGTCAGCGCCGGCGATGCGCAGGGCGGCGCGAAGCGGCGGCCCGAACCCTTTCTCGACAATCGCCACCATGTTGTCGTCCGAGGGGCCGGGCGCGACATCCAACGACGTGACGCGCCCGTCGGACCAGTCCCACTGTGTGGGGCGCTTCAATTCGCCCACGGCGGCGGCGGGCACCGCGATATAGCACGGTGCGTCCGTCAGCCGCACCACGGCGTCGTTGCCCACGCGCGCCGGCGCGCCAAGGTGTCCCTCGAGAGGCGCACCGACCATGGATGCCGGCAGGCGCAGGTCGGCGCCGCCAGGATCGAGCGTCCACGCGGCCAGCCGCCAGCCGTGGGTCTCGCGATACAAGAGGACCCAGTCGGCGGGCCTCGATCCGCCGTCGATCCGGGGCAGCGAACACCGGCGATCGAACCGGGCGTCGCCCAGGTGCCGGTGAAGCGTCACGGCGGCCACATCGGCCGGCTTCGGTGCGAACGCCGGCACGGCGTTGGTGCGCCAGCGATGGGCGACCACGCCGAAATGATGTTCCGGGTCCTTCGGGTCCAACCCGTCGTCGCGCCAGTCGTACCAGATGGACAGCGGAATGCCGCAAGCCGCGTTGACCAGCCATTCCCGCGGCAACAGGCGCCCCTGGCGGTCGGCATCAAATTCCTCCCAGACGGCGGAATAGCCCCACTCGCCCGACAGGATGGGCACGGACCGTCCCGAGGGCGCGTATCGGGCGATCAGGTCCCGCAGCCGTCCGTACTCCGCCGCCACGGTTTCAGGGTCAGTCCGGCGGTAGGGATCACGGTCACGGCGTGCCAGTGCTCCAGCAGGCCGCCACGGAAGCATTCCTCGAGAAAGGCCCAGTCGATTTGCGAGACGGCGGGGCCGACGAGCCGCTCCTCCGGCGCGGCGGCGCGCACCTCGCGCGCGACGGCGCGCGCCAGCGCGATGTAATCGGTGACGTTGGGCGCCGGCTTCCAAAACTTTCTCAGGTTCGGCTCGTTCCAAAGTTCCCAGAGGTGTCCGCGGCCGCCGCCCACCGCGCGAAAGCCGCCCGTCCCTCTTCCGTGCGCGGCGCCTCGCCGTTGTCGTAATGGGGGTTGCCGTAGTCAAGGATCCAAAGCGCCCGCAGCCGATGGTCCGCGAGGGTGGCCGCCAGCCGGTCGTACGCCGAAAAATCGTACTCGCCGCGCCGCCGCTCGATCGCCGCCCAGAACATGTCCATCCGGACCCAGCCGACGCCCGTCGCCGCAAGGGTCTCCATCTCGCCCGGCCGCGGATCGGTGAAATGGATGTTCACGCCGCGTTCGTCGCCGCCGAAAACGCCGGCCGCGGCGGCCGCCCATACGGCCGCGCAAAATCGCCATCGGGTCCGGAGCATGCCGTTCTCTCCGACTTCGGTTTGTCCGGCGGCTCGTCATGACTTACCTTTTCCTCGCTTCGCCGCCGGTCCGGCGGCACTATAGCAAAGCGAGGAGGATTCGATGAACATGCATCGCGCGATCGCGCTGGCGGCCGCATCGGCGGCGATCAGGGTGGCAGCGGCCGACCTGAATCCAGCCGCGGTCCCGACCGATCGGATGACCAACGAATGGTGGGCGAAACGCCACGAGGCCAAACTGGCCGACCCGGCCCGCGCCGGCTGCCGGCTGCTGTTCCTCGGCGACTCGATCACCCAGGGATGGGAGGGGCCGGGGAAGGCCGTGTGGGACCGCTACTACGCCCACCGCGCCCCGTTCAACCTCGGGTTCAGCGGCGACCGGACCGAGCATGTCCTCTGGCGCCTGGACCACGGCGAAATCGACGGCATGTCGCCGGAGTTGGTCATCCTAATGCTCGGCACGAACAACACCGGTCACCGGAAGGATCCGCCCGACCACACGACCGAAGGCATGAAGCTGATACTCGATCGCCTGACCCGCCGGCTGCCTCAGGCCAAGGTCCTCTTGCTGGCGGTCTTTCCCAGGGAGGCGCGCCCCGATGGAGAGCTGCGCCGCATCAACGACGCACTCAACGAGCGGCTCAAGGCATTGGCGGATGGCGAACGGGTGATCTTCGTGGACATCAATGCGAAGTTCCTGGCGCCCGACGGCTCGCTCCCGACAGAGATCATGCCCGACTTCCTTCACCCGAAGGAACAAGGCTATGCAATCTGGGCCGCCGCCATCGAGCCGTGGGTGTCGCGGATCCTCGGCGACACGCCCGTGGCGCCCTGACCGGGCCGCCGGTCCGCCGCTTCCCGGTCTCGGACACCGAACGGCGTCAGGTTTCCAAAGATTGGGCGCACTTCGCCGCGAAGTGTCCAACCATTGGACACACCTCGCCGGCCGGCCTCCAAGGATGGGATGCCGTCGCCCGTCGGCCGTGACCGGCCAGGACGACTATTCCTCGACCAGCGTGCGGATGTGAACTTCCCGAAGCTGGCGCGGATCCACCCGCGACGGGGCGTTCATCATCAGGTCCACGGCCTTCTGCGTCTTCGGGAAGGCGATCACGTCCCGGATCGAGGCGGCGCCGACCATCAGCATCACGAGGCGGTCGAGCCCGAGGGCAATGCCCCCGTGCGGCGGCGCCCCGTAGCCGAGCGCCTGGATCAGGTGGCCGAAGCGATCGGCGATCTCTTCGTCTGGGAGGCCGAGCCGGCGGAACATCCGCTGCTGCAGCTCGGGATCGTGGATCCGGATGCTGCCGCCGCCCAGCTCCACACCGTTGAGCACGATGTCGTAAGCCAGCGCGCGCACGGAGAGCGGATCGGAGTCGAGCCGATCGAGGTCCTCGGGGTGCGGCGCCGTGAACGGATGGTGCATGGCCTGAAGGCGGTTGTCCTCGCCGCGCTCGAACAGGGGAAATTCTGTGATCCAGACGAACGCCATCGCATCGCCCGCGAGGGCGCCGGCCAGCTCTCCGCACATCAGCCGCAGGCGGCCCAGGAAGGGGTGGACCTTGTCCGCCTCGTCTGCGGCGAAGAGCACCAGATCCCCGGCCCGGATGTCGAGGCGCGAGGCCAGCTCGGCTTTCTCCCCCTCGCTGAGAAACTTCACGATCGGGGATTTCCAGGAGCCGTCCGGCTGGACGCGGATATGGGCGAGGCCGCCGAAACCCGACTGTTTGGCCAGTTCCGTCCATTCGTCGGTGACCCTCAACGGCACCTCGGCCAGGCCGGTGGCGTTGATGGCTTTCACGACATGCCCGCGCTCCACCGCCTGGGCGAACAGCTTGAAGGAGCTGCCCCGGAAGATGTCGGTCAGGTCGGTGATCGCCAAGCCGAACCGCAGATCGGGCTTGTCGCTGCCGTACCGGCTCATCGCCTCGGCGTAGGGCATCCTCGGAATCGGCGATGGGGGTTCGGGCCGGCCGGCGGCGCGGCAGACGTCCGCGAGCAGGCCGTCGACGAGGGTGTAGATGTCCTCCGGCTCGATGAACGACATTTCGATGTCGATCTGCGTGAACTCCGGCTGGCGATCCGCGCGAAGGTCCTCGTCCCGGAAGCAGCGCGCGATCTGCATGTAGCGATCCATGCCGGCCATCATCAGCAGTTGTTTGTACTGCTGCGGCGCCTGCGGCAGCGCATAGAACATGCCCGGGTTGACCCGGCTGGGCACCAGGTAGTCCCGCGCCCCCTCCGGCGTGCTCTTGGTGAGGATCGGCGTCTCGATCTCGAGGAATCCGAGGCGATCGAAATACCGGCGCGCGGCCATCACGATGGCGTGGCGCTGCGCGAGGTTGGCCTGCATACGGGGTCGGCGCAGGTCGAGGTGGCGGTGGGTCAGTCGCAGGTCTTCCGCAACTCTGGCGGCCCCGGCGTCGTCCAACGGAAACGGCGGCGTGCGGCTTCGGTTGAGCAATTGGATCGCCGATCCGCGAACCTCGATGGCGCCGGTCGCAAGGTTCGGGTTGACCATGTCCGCCGGTCGCGGCTCGACCACGCCTTCGACCCGTACGACGTATTCCGGCCGGGCCCGCTGGGCCTGCTCCCAAGCCGACTGCGAATCGCGGGGGTCGTACACCACCTGCGTGATGCCGTAGCGGTCGCGCAGGTCGATGAACACCAACCCACCGTGGTCGCGGACGGTGTCCACCCACCCGCACAACGCCACGCGCCGGCCGGCGTCGCCGATCCGCAGATCTCCGCAGGTATGGGTCCGCATCATGACTTTGGGTCCTGTCCGGGGTCGGGCCGGGCAGCATAGGCAAGCCCCCCCGCCGCGTCAAACACCACCGTTCCGCGCCCTGCCGGCATCGTGACCGATGGCGGCCGCGCCGCCCTACGGCCATCCTCCGCACTCCGGCGGCGAACCAACGATCGCCGATGTGCGACGAACCACAGCCCCCCTCGGAGCCGTCATCGCGAGTCGGCTTCCCACTCCGTCTTCCCCTGCGCCGGACCTCATGCGCCGCCGAGCGGATGCGATGCGTCGCCGTCCCACACGGATGGCAGCGGATGGCCGGGCTCCGCCGAGGCCGAGGGACCAAACTGCTCGTGGAACCACACTTTGTAGGGGTTGGCGGTCGCCAGGGGCACGTCCTCGTTGCACATGCAGGACCGGACCGAACGCCACCACTCGTCGTGCGCGCCGGCCAGCTCTGCCACGAGTCCGGGGCGGGCAGCCGCGATATCGCGAGATTCGGCAGGGTCCGTCTCGAGGTCGAACAGCTGCCACGCCGCAGGTCGGTGGGGCGGCGAGACGGACACCAGGTGGTGGCGGCCGCGACGGACCGTGCACTGGATGAACTTGTACTCATCGAAATTGGCGCACCGCGGCCAACGGCCGAGGTGGCTGAACAGCGTCCGCTGCGGCCAGTCCGCCGTCGGATCGGCCAGAAGCGGCGCCAAGCTGCGTCCCTCCCATCCGGCGCGCACCGCGTCGGGCACGGGGACGCGGGCGATGTCGGTCAGCGTGGCGAACAGGTCAACGTGCGCCGCCAGACGCTCGCAATCGGCAGGCCGGATGCGGCTGGGCCAGTGCGCGAACAGCGGCACCCTCGTGCCGCCCAGCCACGGCGTGCCCTTGGCCCCGCGCATCCCCGCGTTGAACACCTGGGCGCCGGCGCTGCCGTTGTCCGTGAGATAGAGCCGCAACGTGTTCTCCACTCACCCCCACTGGGCCGGCGCCTCTCGAGGCCGGCCGACGTTGTCGTCGATGTTTTCGATCATCCCGTAGAAGCCCTCGATCTTCTCCGGCACGCGGCCCGCAAATCCCCGGCGGTAGGTCTCCGGAGCGTGGTGCAGCACATAGGGTGCGTTCGGCGCGATCTACGCGAAGAATGGGCCGCGCCCGCGGCGCGAGCCGATCCAGCGGATCGCTTGCGCAAAAAGAGCATCGGTGCAGAACCCCTTCGTGCGGACGAAGCGGCCGTTGTGACGCACCACCGGATCGAAGTACGTGTTGCCCGGCACGTCGCCGCAACTGCCCTCGTAGGTCTGTCCGATCCCGCCGCCACCGTGAATGAAGACCTCGTCGAAGCCGCGGCGCGCGGGCTGGTAGGGCGCCTCGTCGCCCAGATGCCATTTGCCGAACGCACCGGTCGCGTAACCCGCCGCCCGGAGCACCTGAGGCAGCGTGACGGCCTCCAGGCTCATCCGTTCGCGCTCCAGGATCGTGTGCGTCACGCCGAAGCGGAACTCGTGGCGGCCGGTCATGATCGCACACCTCGTTGGCGCGCAGGTGGGGCCGACGTGGAAGTCGGTGAACCTCACGCTCTCCGCGTGGAGCCGGTCGAGGTGCGGCGTGCGGAGCAACGGGTTGCCGTGGCAGGCCAGGTCGCCATAGCCTTGGTCGTCCGGGATGACGACGACGATGTTCGGCCGGTCTGTGTCAGCCGCCCGGACCATCCGCCCCGCCCAACCGGCGCCGGCCGCGGTCGCCGCGCGCGCCAAAAACTGTCGCCGCCCAAGTCCGTTACGCCATCGCGCGATGCCGTTGGCCATGACCGTCCTCCTTGATCCCGCGCATCGATCGATCACCCGGCCGCGACGATGTCCGCGTCGAACTCCAACCGGATCACGAGCACCTCATTGGCCCGCTCGTTCACAGGCAGACGCCACAGCCGCAGGTACGCCGTCTGCTCCCGGTGGTCGCTCGGCAGCATCTCGACCGACCGCCGCACCGCCTCGCCCGTGTTGAGGAGAACCGCCCTCGCCGGCGCCGTCCGCATCGGGTTCAGCTTCACGGCGTTGCAAAGCCGACGCCTCGGCCGCTTTCGCGTCGTACTCGCGCTCCGGCGTCCCGAAGTCCCCCTCGTCGAACCCACGGTTGTTGATGACGATCCCGGGCTGCAGCTCGCGGATCATCGCGTTCACCGACGGGTCGCGGTGTTGCGGCACATTCATGTCCCACCAGAACCCGTGGATCCGACCGTAGTTCGTGCACAGTTCCCGCACCTGCTCGCGCAAGAAGTCCATGTAGCGATCCCAGTCCGGCGTGTCCCCCGGCTGCGGCGGCAGCTCGTGATGCCGGCCCTGGTTGGGATAGCAGGGGTGGGTCCAGTCGGCGATCGAAAGGCACAACGGCATGCGGCGCCGGTGGCCGGCGTCGGCGAGCATCGCCAGCACGTCCCTCCCGTACGGCGTGTTCATTGTGTTGAACGCCGTCTGCCGGGTGTCCCACAAGCAGAAGCCGTCGTGGTGCTTGGTCGTGAAACACACGTACCGCATACCGGCCTCGGCGGCGAGGTCCAGCCATTGGTCGAGATCGTAGTGCCGCGGCTTCCACTGCCGGGCCAGCCTCACGTATTCTGCTAGCGGCGCCCGCCCCCGCCATTGTTCCTGCTCGTGAACCCCCCGAATGGCGACCCCAGTGGATGAACAGGCCGAACCGCGCTTCGAAAAACCAGTCGCGCCGGTCCCTGAACCGCGGGATGCCCGCCCGACGCACCGCCGCCGGGGCCGACGGCGCCGCCGCACCGCTCGCGCCCGCCGCCAGCGCCGCCGCACTTCCTGCCAGAAACCGCCGCCGGTTCACTCCGCGCCTCCTCCTGGTTCCGGCTTAGCCGCCCGGCCGACGTCGGGCAATCTTCAGGCGTTTTTGATATGCTCCGTCCGCGTGACTTCGATGCGGTTCGACGACACGCGCCCCCCTTTCTGGGCCACCCCCCTGGCCGGCGAGCTAGAGGGTGAACTGGATTGTTCGGCGCTGGCCCGCCGCCTGTACGGCCAGGACGCCTCGATCTACGAGCAGTATCCCCTCGGCGTTGCGCGCCCCCGAAACCTGCGAGATTGCCAAACCCTCGTCCGCCGCGCCGTGGCGGAGCGATTTAGCCTGATCGCCCGCGGCGGCGGCACCAGCCTGGCCGGCCAGTGCGTCGGCGCGGGTCTCGTCGTCGAGTTCACCCGCCACATGAACCGCATCCTCGAACTCGACCCGGCCGGCCGGCGGGCGCGGGTTCAGGCCGGCGTGATCCAGGACGACCTCAACGACGACGCCGCCGTCCACGGCCTTATGTTCGCGCCGGACACGTCGACGTCGCGCCAGGCGACCGTCGGCGGCATGATCGGCAACAACTCCTGCGGCGCGTTCTCCGTCCGATTCGGCACAACGCGGGACCACGTCGAATCTGTCGAGGTCGTCCTGTCCGACGGCTCGACCGCCGAGTTCGGCCCGATCCCGCTCGCGGAACTCGAGGCGCGCCGCCGCGCGGACACGTTCGAAGGACGACTGATCGACGGGGTGCTGGGCCTGGTGGACCGGCACCGCGATGCGATCCTGGCCGCGGCGCCAAAGCCGGGCGTCCGGCGGCGGAACGCCGGCTACGCGCTCGATGCCCTGGCGACGGGCCAGCCGTGGAACCCTGGTGGTCCGCCTTTCAACCTCGGGCGCCTCGTCTGCGGCAGCGAGGGGACCCTCGCCCTGGTCGCCTCGGCGGCCGTCCGTCTGGTCCCGCGTCCGCGCGGACGGCGGTTGATGTGCGTCCACTTCGATTCGGTCACCGCCGCTTGCGACGCGACGCCCGACGTGCTGCGTCACGACCCAGTCGCGGTGGAACTGATGGACGGCGCGCTGCTGGAGGCGACCGGCCATCATCCCCAGTACGCGCGCGACCGCTTCTGGGTCGTTGGGCATCCAGGCGCCGTGCTGGCCGTCGAATTCTGGGACGACGACGAGGCCGCGCTCGATCGGCGGCTGGCGAACTTCGAAACCGACCTGCGCGCGCGGAACGTCGGCTACGCGTGGCCCGTGGTGCCGGCCGACCGCATCGCGCGCGTCTGGGCGTTGCGCAAGGCGGGGTTGGGCCTGCTGACCGGCATCCCCGGCGACGCCAAGCCGGTGACCGCCATCGAGGACATCGCCGTCGCTCCGGAGGACCTGGGCGCGTTCGTGCGCGAGCTGGACGAATTGCTCGGCCGGCTCGGCTGCTCCTGCGTTCACTACGGCCACGCCTCCGTCGGGTTGTTGCACTACCGGCCGATGTTGAACCTGAGGGATCCGCGTGACCTCGAGCGGTTCGTGCGGCTGATGGAGGAAGTCATCCCGCTGGTCCGCCGCTACGGCGGCAGCCTGTCCGGCGAGCATGGCGACGGGCGGCTGCGCGCCCCGTACCTTCGGGCGGCGCTGGGCGCGGAGCTGTACGACCTATGCGTTCAGGTGAAGCGACTCTTCGACCCCGCGGGCGTCTTGAACCCCGGCAAGATTGTGGACGCGCCGCCGGTGACCGCCGACCTGCGCACCTCGCCGGCGACGCCCACGCCCGACCTCGAGACCGAGTTCGACTGGTCCCGCACCGAGGGGTTCCTCCGCGCCGCCGAGGCGTGCAACGGGGCGGCCGTCTGCCGGCAGGGGCCGGGTCGTGGCCTGATGTGTCCCACCTATATGGCCACCGGCGACGAGGCCCACACCACCCGCGCCCGCGCTAACCTGCTCCGGCAGACGTTGACGGCGAACGACGGCAGCCGCGGATGGTGGCGGGACCCCGAGCTGGCATCCGTGATGGACACCTGCATCGCTTGCAAGGGCTGCCGCGCCGAATGCCCGTCCGGCGTAGACATGGCCCGGATGAAGGCCGAATGGGCGGCGAGGCGCAATGCCTCCGGCCTGCCTCCGTTGCGTTCGCTGGTCTTCGGCCACATGTCGCGCCTCGCCCGCCTCGCGCGGCTGGCTCCCGCCCTGGCCTCCCGGTTGGCCGCGGATCCGCGGGTGAAACGACTGCTGGGCATCGCGGCACAGCGATCGCTGCCGGCGTGGGCGTCGACCACCTTTTCGGAATGGTTCCGCCGCCGGCGGCCGAATGACGGTCCGAAGGGCGAGGTGGTGTTGTTCGCGGATGAATTCGTCGAGTACCTCGAGCCGGCCGTCGGCATCGCGGCGGTCGAGTTCATGGAGACCGCCGGCTGGCGGGTCCACTCCGTCGGTGGCCTGGAATCGGGTCGCGCGCAAATTTCCAAGGGTTTTCTCCGTTCCGCCCGTCGCGCCCTGGCCAATACGGTCTGGCAACTGGCGCCCTACGCCCGGCGGGGCCTGCCGATCGTCGGTTTGGAACCCTCCGCGCTCCTCGGACTCCGCGACGAGGCGCTCGACTTATTGCCCAACGGGCTTCGCTCGGAGGCCGAGGCCGTCCGCGACGCCGCACGGCTGTTTCCCGAGTGGGTGGCCGAGCAGGCCGAGGCCGGCCGCCTCGCCGGCTTGCGTCTGCACCCCCTGCCCTGTTCCGACATGCTGCTTCACGGCCACTGCCATCAGAAGGCCCTCGGCGGAACCGAGGCCGTGCGACGCGCCCTTCAGCTCATCCCCGGCCTGCGCGTGATCGAGTTGCCGACCGCCTGCTGCGGCATGGCCGGCTCGTTCGGCTACGAGGCGGAGCATTACGAGCTCTCGATGCGCATGGGCGAGTTGGTCCTTTTTCCCGCCATCCGGGCGCGGCCCGAGGCGGCCATCTGCGCCGATGGCGCAAGTTGCCGGCAGCAGATCGCGCACGGCACTGGCCGCGTCGCGAGACACTGCACCGAATGGCTTCGTTCCGCCTTGACCGCGGCCGTCGCGGACGGACCGTCGGATTGGACATGACGCCGGAGCCGGCCACCCAACGGATGCGCGAGTGGCCATGGGTCGCGGCCGCCCTCGGTGCCGCCGTGGTGGCGCTGGCCGCCGTCGCCGCGTTCATCCTTCGGCACCATTCGATCAAGGCCTGGTCCGATCCCGTCAACTGGCTGACGTTCGCCCGCGATTTTGCCGCAGAATTCAGGAGCAGCCGGTTCGCCTGCGGCTATCCGATCTTCCTGCGCCTGATCCTGCCTCTGACGGGGCCGTTTGGGGTCTTCCTGAGCAATCTGCCGCTGGTGCTCCTAGTGATGGTCCAGGCCGGCTGGCTCGCGGCGCGGGCGTTGCCCGACGCGCGTCCCGCGGTCCGCGCGGCCGCGGCCGCGGTGACCGTCGCCCTGCTGGCCGCCGCCGATGCCCACGTCTTGCTGACGATGGCGAATCCGTACCGCGACCCGCTGTCCCACGCCCTCCTTTTGGCGTCGCTCCTGATGGTCGCCAAACGGGCCGATGGTCAGCGCCCCTCCCCCGCCGCTTCGTTCGTCGCCGGCCTGGTTTTCGGCCTCGCTTTCACGGTCCGCGAACCCGCGTTGATCACGGCGTTGCCGATCGGGGTGCTCCTGCTGTGGGTCCAGCGCAGCCGGCCAGAGTTCGCCCTGCCGCGCTGGATCGGCTGGGCGGCGGCCGGCGCCGCGCTGGGCGCCGCGCCCCTCGTCGTGCAAGGCATGGTCCGCGCCGGCGGCTCGGCTCCCCTGCCTCCCCAATCCATCGCCGAAGGTCGCCTGATGCCGGGGTTGCACTGGGCGGCACTCGCCCAGACCGGCCGTCTGGCCACGGCGTATTTCTCCACCTTCTCCGGCGTGCGGCCCTTGATCCCGATCCTCTGGGCCATCGGACTGGTCGGTTCCGCACTCGCCCGCCGGCGGAGAGCGTTGTGCCTTTTGGCCATTCCCGCCGGGCTCTACTCGGCGTTTTATTCCTTCTACTGGACCTTTGTGCCCCGCTATTTTTGGATCGCCCTCGTGTTCGGCGCTGCGACCGCCGGCTGGCTCGTGGGCCATGTCGCGGACCGCCTAACCCGACGGCGCTCTGCCTGGCTGGCCGCCGCCCTGCCCGTCCTGGTCGCCGTCTCCGCCTGTGGCGCGCTGGCGGCATGGCTGGCGCGGATCCCGACGCCCTCTGAGCGCTTCACAATACACCACGCTCGCCGCCTTGCGACCGCTGTCGAACGCATCGTTCCCGCCAACGCGCACTTCCTCGCGCCACGTCCGTTTTGCGAGATCGTCCGATGGTTCAACCGGCTCGACGCATGGCCGGCCTCGTGGTTGTGGGAGCCGGGCGTCGCGGATCCGTCGCGCAGCCTGCGCCGCCGGCTGGCGGCGTCGTTCGACGGCGATCGGCCCGTTCTGGCCGGTGAACTCCGGCTCGCCGGACGCCGCGACATCGAATTTTCAGCGCTCCGACGAGCATTTTCCTCCCATCGACTCGAATCGCTCGACCTCGAGCCCTACGGTCTGGGTCGCCAGCGCGTGACCTTCTGGCGGCTCGAACCCTGGACCGCGACCCAGCAGGAATGGACGGTCTATTCGCCCCTCTCGAATTGCGTGTTGCAAATCGACGCCGGCCCGCTCGACGAACCGGCTGAGCTGCAGGTGGACGGCGCGCCGCCGATGGTGGCCCGTCCCGGCGCAAACTTTGTCGCACTGCCCCGCGTGGGCGATTTCCGAGTCCGGCTCCATTCGACCGTGCCGGTCCCCCGCCTGCCCGTGCGAATCCTTGCTCCCGACGAACCCCTCCTGCTCGACTTCGATGTCTCGGCCGATGTTCCTTGCCTGGCGTGGCTGGCGGATGGCTTTCGCATTCCCCCCTACGGCCTTGCCGCGCCGGTGGTGGAACGCACCGGCGATATCCGGCTGCCCACCGCGTTGCCGGGCAACCCGGGGCCTCGCCGCGTGCGTCTCCGCGTACGCGCGACCGAGCCGGCGACTGGATCCGTCCTCCGCTTTGCGGTGGGGATGGCCGGCAACGAGTGGGAACTGGCCGTTCGAATGGACCGACGATTTCACGAACTCGACATCGGGCCGGCCACGCCGCCTGCCGGCGTGGAGTGGACCTGCAGAATCCGCGTGATCGACCCCGGCCCCGACCGCGGCCTCGAGGTTGAAAGCATCGCAATTGCCTCCGCCACCGACGGCTAAACATCTCCCGGAGAGGCCCAGTCCCAACTCTGCGCGCCGTGGTTTTTCGGCCGGGGTTGCCAGCGGTATCGAACCCACCGAGGTGGGTCGGCCTGCAGAAGGAACGCGGATCTTTCGCCGCTGCGCCTTCAACGCCTCGCGCCGGGGAGGTTGCGGGGCGTCCACACCGGGTTTTCGAGGGTGCCTCTCAGTTCGAATTCCAGGAGCCGCGTGACCGGTAGGGTCAGCAGCCGGAGCACGTCCGCAGCCGCGCCGCTGCGCAGCAGCTTAGCCCCCACGACGAAGTCAAGCCGGCGATCCAACGCGTACGCCCCCCGCCCCTCGAGTGAAAGAACGTCGCCCCGCAGCTCCGCCAGGTCGGTCCAGATCCATCCATCCGCGACCCGAAACGACGCCCGAAAATCGCCCTGCGACACGAATCCAAGGCCGGGCACGACCGAGGAGAGATGGCGCGACAGGCCGCCGAACAGCGGAATTTCCAGGAGATGGCCTCGTCGCACGCGAACGGTGCCCACGCCCACGACTCCCGCCCCCTGGCCACGGCCTACCCGGCCGGTCAGCGACAGCTCTCCATATAGTCGCCCGATCTGGGGAAGATCGTTCCGATCGGTCACCGCCCGCAACACCTCGGCCAGGGCGGCGTTGGTGACAGACATCGTGACGGCGTACTGCGTCCGCTCCGCCGGTCCGGCGGGCAGAATCAGGCCGGCCCTCCCGCCGAACGAGCCGCCGAATGCCTGGCCGCCGAACGAGCGGATGTCCACGCGCCGCCCTTCGACGGCAGCAGCCACGGAAAGGCGGTCGGCCGTGAACCACGCGAAGGAGACCGTCCCCCCTTCGAAGACTAGTTCACCCTGGTGATTTGTGCGCTCGCCGTAATCCACCGTTCCGCGCACCGCGAGGCGGCAGGAATCGCCAAAGCCGAATTGCGACATGAACAGGTGCGGTCGCGGGCCCGCCAGCCGCGCCACCACCGGGGGTGGGACGGTAGCAACCGCATCCACGAAGACGCTGCGTCGCGTCGGGTCGTGTTCCGCCCGGCCGGCGATCCATCCGTGAGGGGCCTCGGCATATACGTCCTCCAGCCGAACTACGCTGTCGCGCACGGCAAAGCGGGCCGAGGCCCTTCGGAGAAGGGCGCCGTTCCAGGCAAAGTTGGACGCCTCTCCGGTCCCTTCGATCTCCAAGCTACCCGGATCGTCCCATGGGACGCGAAAGACCATCCGGATTGAGGGCGGCGGACCAAACCACCGGGCGGCAGACGCGTTGAGCAACTGGGCCGGCGTCATCCACGCCGCCAACGCCATCGGATCGAATGCGGCGGCAAGCCCGCCCGTGACGACGCAGGCGGCCAGATCCACCGTCCCCTGCGCAACCAACGGTCCCGCGCCGGAACCCTCGCCCACGATGGCCAGAAGACGCTTCACCTCGATCTGACGGGATGACGCCACCAGTTCCGCACGGGCCTGCTCGACCCAGACACCGCCCAGCTCGAATCGCGAGGCGGCCACCCATCCCTTCCCGCGCACGCCTCCGGGATGTGCTGGATCCGGCAACACCGTGCCCTCCAAGCGCAGCGGCCCTTCCACGCGTAGCGCCGCGGACGCCCGATACCGGTCGGCCGCCGGCGGAAGCGGAAATGCCATCGCCAACAGGGGCGACAGACGAGCGGCAAGGGACACCTCCGGCGGATGGCCCGGCCGCCAGGCACCAGCGATCGAAAGCCGGCTCCCGACGCCGTCCAACGCAAGACGCAGCACCGACAGCGTCCGCTCCGACCACCGCGCCGAGATGTCCCATCGCTCCCACGGCAGGCCGGCCCATGTCGCGGCCCCGCCGGATCCCACAAGCTGCACATCGGCGCCCCCGGGGTCGTCCAGATCGATCCGGCCGGCCAGGCGCAAACATCCGCCCCGAAACTCGACGCGCTGCCATGGCTGCGGCCAACGGGGCGGCGCGACGACAGGCGGGCCGGGCGGCGGTCGCGGAGCCGCGGCTCGGGCCCACGGCCCCGTCCGCCTGACGTGAAGGTCCACGTCAAGGTCGGCGCCCGCCCATGTCCCGCGACCAACGATCCGCCACCAAGCGCCTGATTCCGCAATGGCGCGCCCGGCCAGCGCCGTCAGGCGGCCCAGCGGATCGGCGCCCGCACTCCGCCACTCCACCTCCGTGTCGCGCCATTCCACCACGGCGGGCTCCCATCGACCCGATAGGAGGGTCTGGAGCGTCCACGCCGCCGCCAGAGTCCCAGCCCGCAGATGGATGCTCCCGCCGCCGGCACGCGACGTCCAAGCGACCTTCTCCGCAACGACGCCAAGTGGCCATCGCCAGCGGAGGGTGGCCAGCGTCATCGTCGCCCCGCGCCGGGCCAGGGCGCGCTCCACCCCGCGGATCAACGGCGCCGGCGCCCCCCATCGCGTCAAAGCCAATGCCGCGAAGAGCAGGGCGATCATGAGCGCAACCGCCACGCGACGGGCGGCCCGCCGGCGCGCGACGCGCCGGCCCGGAGTCATGGCGCGCCGCTCCCGCGCGCGGGCGCGGCCGCGGCGGTCTCGGCCATCAACGCCATCGCCGTGGCCTGGTCCACGATGCCCACCACGTCGCGGCCGCGGACCAGCATATAGACGCCCTCGCCCACGGTGGCACCCATCAGAATGGCGGGCGCCACGCCGGCCTCACCGGCCACCAAAACGGTCAGCGTGGCCATGGGCGGGTCCAGACCACACGACACCAGTTCCCGCGGATTCTCCGCCACCAGGTGAGTCGCGCGCAACTGGGCCAACGCCTGCAGGCGGGCTTGGACCGCGGCCGGCGGGACTGCCTCGCCCGTGCTCAGCGCAAACCCGTTGGTGGCCGTGCGGGTCGCCCGCTCTTCGACGCCGCCCTTGGAAAGAATCCAGCCGGAGACTGACTCGGGCGGGATCGACAGCAACACGCGACTGCGGTACCGAAGGGGATCGGCCGACAGAAACCCCGGCACCTTGGAGCGGATCCGCACCGTGTTGGTGCCGTCGGCATCGATGACGACGGCCGGCACAGTTTCGCCCGGTGTCTCCGTCACCACGACCGTCGCGTCGGGCGGAGCGTCCGCCACGCGGTGGAATTCGATACGGACGGCCCGATCGGCAGCCGGGCGCGCCTCGGGAACGGCGAACTCCTCGATCCGCGTGGCGGTCCATTCCTGAAGGAAGGTGCGGATTCGCTGGCTGTCGCCCTCGACCGTAGCGGGTTCCAGCAGGGACCATGCGTCGCCGTTCCGAACGACCTTCAGGCGGCGGTCACCGCGCACCAGGCTCCAAGCGGAGATGTCGTCCGGCGACAACGGCACCAGCCGGCGATCCCGGAGCTCATCTACGGGCAATCCCAGTGCGATCGGGATCACCGAGGGGATGGTGAACACAGAGGGGCGGCCGGGCCAGGCCGCGTATACGCGAGTCGGGGACGTCTCCATGCGATGGCCGATTCGCAGTGAGATCGGCCCCCCTCCGCCCGCGCCCGGTTCCAGCGTGACCTCCACGGCCCCGTCGTCAAGGCCGTAAGGCGCGCCGACCGCGACGTCGTCGCGTACGAACTCCTCGATCCGGGCGCCGAGCAACATCTCGATTAGCCGGACCACGACGGTGCGGTCGGCACGGGCGAGAAACGGCTGGCGAATACGCCAACCTTGCGCGTCACCGCGGACGATGTGGAGGTACCCGTCAGGCCGACGGATGCGGATCTGGCTGACGTCGGCGAGGCCAGGAAAAAGGGTTCGATCCCGGAGGTCGCCGACGAAGGACGGCACTGCGGCCACGAGGTTCGTCGACGCGGTGGCGAGGGCGCCGTACGGACCTACCCGGACGAACACCCGTCGGCCGGGCATGGGTTCGCCAATCTGGAACTCGAGATTGCCTCCCGGCCGGACGACGCGCACGATCGCCAGCGGGGGGGCCAACCCGTAATCACGCAAAGCGGCTTCGGGCACGGACGGCAGGGAGACGGTCAACTCGGACGAGAGGGCGTGAAGCAGGCGGGACACGACGGACGCATCCGCCGCCGTCGCCAGCGGCTCGGCCAGCCTCCAAACGGGGCCCTCCCGCGTCAGCCGCGCACGGAAATTGGGGCGTTCGACACCCAGCGCCGACACTTCGTCCGGCTCGAAGCGGATGGCGCGGGCGGCCTGGTCGGCGCGGTCTGCCCGGCGCGTCTCCCATCGGACCGAGGCGAACCACGCGCCCGCCAACAGAACCGTCAGGCCGGCGAGAACACGGTTGGCTCGGCTGTCGAAGGGATTCATGCGCGCCGTCTCCACCACACCGCCAGGCCAGCGAGGGCGACCGCGCCGGGCACCCCCCCGACCACGGCCAGTCCGAGCCATCGCAGTCCGACGCGGCTGATGTCGATCCGCGTCGGACTGATTCGGCGGGGGGGCACGTCCACCCTCTCCCGGCGTTCGAGCAGCCAATTCAACGCCCCGATGAAAAAATCACCGTTGCCGCTGACCATTGCGCCGTTCGCCACGAAGGCGCAATCGCCGACGACCACCAGCCGCGCCGGCCGGATGCCGAATGCCCATTCCTCCGGATCACCGCGCTCCACGGCGACGGCCACCGAGACCGGCCCGCGCCGGTCCCTTCCCTCGTGGAAGACCCACGGTAGGGTCGAGTATTCGGCCTCGGCCCATCCGTGGTCGCTGGTCAGCGCGAGACGAACCACTCGCGGCCGGTCGGCGCCGGCGACCGGACCCGCGGTGACCTCGGCCGGCTCGACGGAGCGAGGGTTGTAGAACACGCACGCTAAGTCGCGCATCCGTTCCGTCGCGCCATGGCGGAGGAAGCGCGTGATCAGCAGGCCTCCGCCCAGCGTTCGTCCCTCGTCCACGACCCGGTCGTCCCCGACCTCGACGCCCCAGCGACGGAGCCAGGATTCGAGGCCCGTCCGGGTCCCGCCCTCCAGCAGGATCATCGCACGGCCGTTGCGCTCCAGATGCGCGTGAACCATGTCGAGCACCGGCTGCGGTAGGCGCGAACGCGGCCCGGCGATCAGCAGCACGGAGCAGTCGGCCGGGATGCCGGCGTCCTCGCTGAGGACCAGCGGCCGAACCTCGATGCCCTCGCGCCGGATGAGCCGCGCCGCGGCGGCCAGCCCGCGGAGGCGTTCGGTGTCGTCGGGAGATCGCTCGCCGTGGCCCGTCAGGGCATAGACGACCGGCGCTTTGGTCCGCGTTACCTCGTGGATCGCCGAACTGATCGCCGCCTCGCCGCGGAACGCCGTTCGAACCCGCGACGATCCCGGGCCGGCCCCGGAGGGCGCCTCCTCGTACAGGTCGCCCGGGTCCAGCACACGCACGCGGTCGCCGGCGGCCACGACGAGGCACTCGACCGACGCCAGCGGCCAACGCCGCGCCATCCCGTTGACGGCCGCCACCTCGCGATCGGGGTCCAACCGCCGCACGCGGACCCGCGGCGTTGCCGCCTGGTAGTTGGCCAAAAGGTCGAGCGCGTCGTCCAACTCCGGTCCCGGCCGCAACAACACGACCACCTCGACCGTGTTGGTCAGCCGGCCCAAAAGGTCCAGCGTGGCCTCGGAGAGGGAATGTCTTCGGTCGCGGCTAAGGTCGAGGCGGGCATAGTGGCGACGCGCCAGCGCGTGGGCCAGACCGGCGCACGTCGCGGCGAGGACCACGGACAGCAGCAGCGACGCGCCCACCCCCATGCGTCGGCGCCGCATCCGGCGCAGCCGGCGTCGAAGGTCGGACCCGTGGACGCGGCCGCCGCTCACCGCCATCGCTCCCATTCCACCACCCGCTCCGCGCCAAACAACACGAACGCCGTGTTGATCAGGTAGAAGGCCGCCACACGGCTATCGAACACGCCCCGCGCAAAGTCCGCCATGTGGGCGATCGGCGACAGCCACGTCGCCAGTGCGTCACCCCCTCCGTCCGGCCACAACCACGCGACCAGGCCGGAGGAGAGGAACAGCGCGATGAAGGTAAAGGCGAGAAGTCCGGCCGAGATTTGGGACCTCGTCAGGGCGGAAGCGAACAGGCCGAGGGAGAGGAAGAACCCTCCGATGAGCAGCGCTCCCACCCCCAGCCCCCATGCCGCCGCCGGATCGACGGTCGGCGGGGCGGCCGCAAACGCGCGCAGCAGCGGGCCGTAGGCCAGCGTCGGGGCCAGCGTCGCCGCGAACAAGGCCAGCGTGGCCGCATATTTGGCGCCCACGACGGCCCCCGGCGTCACCGGAGCGGTTAACAGCGTCTCCAGGGTGCCGCTGCGCCGCTCCTCCGCAAACAGGCGCATCGTCAGCAGCGGCGCGGCGGCCGTCATCGTCAGCACAAAGCCCCAACCGGAGACCTCGACTAGACCGGCCGACGACGGCGCCCCCGAGGACATCGAGGTGACGAGGATCCAGAACCCTGTCCCGACCACGACGAGGAAAAGGACCGCCACCACGTAGGTCGTGGGCGAGAGAACATGGGCGGCCAGCTCGCGCCGGCAGAGCACCAGCCACTGCCTCACGGCGCCCTCTCCCCTGCGCCGGTGAGGGCGACGAAGACCTGTTCCAGCGACAACTCCTCGCTGCGCAGTTCCCGTAGGGCCCATCCCCTCGACGCCGCCAACGCCGCAACCTCGGGCCGCGGATCGCCCTCGCCAGCCGCCTCGAAACGGGCCTCGCCCCAGCCCCCACCAGCATCCTCCCACCGCACGCCGGCGCCGTCGGCCAGCCGGGCCAGCGCCGCGCATGCCTCCTCTGCCGGCGCGCGAAGCTGAACGACAACCCTGCGGCGCCCGCGCAACGAGGCCGCCAGCGTCTCCACCGGTCCCTGGGCAAGAAGCCGGCCGCAGTGGAGGATCAGCACCCGATGGCACGTCATTTCGACCTCGGGGAGGATGTGGCTGGACAACAGGATCGTGTGTCGGGCCGCCAACGTCCGGATCAGTTCGCGCGCCTGCCGGATCTGGTTCGGGTCAAGCCCCAGCGTCGGCTCGTCCAAGATCAGCAACTGCGGCTCGTGAACGAGGGCGTCGGCCAACGCCACCCGCTGGCGGTACCCCTTCGACAACTGGCCGATGATCCGCCGGCGGACATCGGCCACCCCGCACATTTCCGCCGCCTCGGCCACGCGCGCGGCCACGCGCCGGGACGTAACCCCCTTCAGCGCCGCCCGGTAGCGGAGGTACTCCTCCACCCGCATCTCGGGATATAGCGCGGCGTGTTCCGGAAGATAACCGATGCGCCGCCGCACGCCGACCGGGTCATCGAGCACCGAAAGGCCCGCGACCCGGATGGAGCCGGCCGAGGGGCAGAGGTAGCCGGCGATCATCCGCAGGGTCGTCGTCTTGCCGGCCCCGTTGGGGCCGAGCATTCCGACGATTTCCCCCCGGCCGATCTCAAAGGTCAGGTTCTGAACGGCGGTGACCGGCCCGAACCGGCGGGTCAACTGTTCGACCGCAACCATGCCGCGCTACTCCGCCACCACCGCCAGCGTGTGAGTCCGGGCCACAATCAGGCCCTCCGCGCGTTCCACCGCCGCCACCGACAGCGCAACCGTGTCGCCCGGCCGGACCGTCTCCAGGGTCGCGCCAACCTCCTCCAGGCGCCCCACGGCCCGGCCGCCAATGCGGGTCACGCGGAGACCCGGTCGCAGGCCTGCCCGCGCCGCCGGTCCACCCTCGCGCACGCCGGAGATCCTCAGTCCCCCGCGCACCGGATCCTCCGCCGCCGGCGGCTCCAGCACCAACCCGAGGCGCGCCATCGCCAGCCGGACGCCGTCGGGGAACTCGTACGGGCCCACCTCGACCTCAGCCAGCACCGGCCGACCGTCGCGTTCGGCCGCAATGCGCAGCCGGTCCCCCGGTCGGACGCGAAGCAGAAGGCGGTGGTAATCCAACAGCGATGCGACGGCCCGCCCGTTGATCCCCCCGATGCGGTCGCCGGCCCGCAACGGCGCCGGCGGGCCGTCGCCGGCTGCCACCAGGAGGCGGCCGTCGCGCTCCTCGAGGTCGAGGCGCACGGACAGGTGCCGCAACAGGCGAGGCGACAGCCATTGCGTCAACAACGCCCGCGCGCGGTGAACCGGCACCGCGAATCCGATGTTCTGCCCCTCCTGGTGGATGGCGACGTTGATCCCCATCAGTTCGCCGTCGGCGTTCAGCAGCGGCCCCCCGGAACTGCCCGGGTTCACCGCGGCGTCCGTCTGAAGGATGTCCCGAAAAATCACCTGGCCGCGATACCGCGCCTCCCGGTTGCGCGAGGAGATGACGCCGACAGTGACGGTGTGCGAGAGGCCGAACGGATGGCCCACCGCGATCGCGGGCTCGCCGAGCATCACGTCGCCGTCCCGGGCGAACCGGACCTCGGGCAGCGGCTCGGGCGCATCGATCCGGATCAACGCCAGGTCGCTCAACTCGTCGCCGGCGATCAGCTGCGCCGGGAACGTCCGCCCGTCCACCAGCGTCACCCGGACGGTGGTCGCCCGCTCGATCACATGAAAATTCGTCAGGATGAACCCGAGGGAGTCCACGATGACCCCAGAGCCCAGCGAGTGACGTACCTGGTAGCCCGGCGACGGCGGCTGGCGGAAGAAATCCCCGAACAGCCGGTCGAACAGTTCGCCGCGAAACTGCTGAAGCGGATCGGCGGGCACGACGCGAACCAGTTCCTCCGTGCCGATGTTGACCACGGCGGGAAGAACTGCCTCGACCGCCTCGACGATCGGCGACCGGCGCCGCGCCGACGCCGTCGCAGGATCCGCCGCCGGCGCGAAAATCACCGCTGCAGCCAGCGCGCCAATTGCCCGTCGCATTCCGCCCTTCACGGTCGGGCGATTATGGCGGCGCGGTGGAATTTCGGCAAATCCCGCGCCCGGGGTTGCAAAGATGTCTCCTTGGTCCGTATGCTGGTCCGGCCATCGCACCGCGGCTAGACATGCGACGATCCCGACCCCAGCCGGCCGGATGCCGCCGGATCCTCGTGGTCAAGCTCAGCTCGTTGGGCGACACGATCCACGCCCTGCCCGCCGTCCGCGCCCTCAAAGCGGCCTCCGGGGCCGCGATCGACTGGTTGGTCCATCCCGAATACGCCGACATCCCCGCGGCGTGCCCCGACGTGGACCGCGTCATCCGCCTCCCCCGTCGGGGATGGCTCTACCGGTTACCGGCCTGGTGGGCGGATCTCCGGAGGGAACACTACGACTTGGCCGTCGATTTCCAGGGTCTGCTCAAAAGCGCGCTGCCGATGCGTATCACCCGCGCCGCCTACCGTCTCGGTCCCTCCTTCCACCGCGAGGGCGCGGCGCTCTTCTATGACGCGGTGGCCGCTCCGCGCGACAAGAACCGCCACGCGGTGGACGAAAACCTCGACGCCCTTCGCCATCTCGGCTGGCCTGTCGGCCTGCCTGAATTCGCCTTGCGCTTTCCGCCTCACCCCGCCCCGGGCCCCCCACCTCGCGTGGCGATCGCCGCGTCGTCGCGCTGGCCGACCAAAAACTGGCCCGTGGACCGATTCGCGGCGCTGGCCGCCGGGCTGGCCGCGCGTGGAGCAACGGTGGTGCTCGTCGGCTCGCTGGCCGACCGCCCCGTGTGTGAAGAAATCGCCGCCCGAGCCCGAGGCGGCGGCCGCGTCCTCGACTGGAGCGGGCGCACCACCCTCGCGCAGCTGGGGGGGATGCTGTCGGCGTGTGATCTGGCCGTGACCGTGGATACCGGTCCCATGCACCTGGCCGCCGCGCTGGGGGTGCCGGTCCTCGCCCTGTTCGGCCCCACGGATCCGGTGCGGACCGGCCCGTACGGCCCGCACGCCCGCACGTTGACCTGTGGTCCCCTCCCCTGCCGACCATGCTTCGGCAGCCGGTGCTCGCGCAAGGACCTCGCGTGCCTGACCGGCATTCAGCTCGCGACCGTGCTCGAGGCGGCCGAGGAGATGCTCGCGCGTTCACTCCAAAACCGCCGCTGCTGACCTTTCCGCGCCTCGCCTTTGGCTGGCGGCCAACGGGAGAGCTATCACCGCCCCCACTGCTGCCGCCGGTAGACGACGAACAGAACCGCCACCACGACGGCGCCGAGCGTCCATCTCCATGGGAAACGTCTTCGCGCAACCGAGGTGGCTGACGCTGCGGCCGCTGGGGCTGCCGCCGTGGATAGCGCAGGGACGGGGGCTGGCGGCGATGCGGCCAAGATGGGCTTCGGAGCGGGGCGTGCAGCCGCGGCGAGTCCGCTCGCCAGCAAGTCCCTCGCGTGGCGATTCCGCACCTCGCGGCTCGGCGATCCCAGGACGACCGCAATCGCCCGGGCGCCGTCCCGTTGGGCGGTGACGGCGATGGAATACCCGCCCGCGGCGAAATAGCCGGTCTTGAAACCGTCGCAGCCGGGAAAGGTCGTGAGAAGGGGATTGTGCGTCTCCATGATCGTGCGCCCGCCGCGGAATTCCCGCCGGGCGACGGACGTGTACCGGAACACCTCCGGCCTCCGCGCCAGATGGAGACACAACCGCGCGAGGTCGCGGGCGGTGGTGATGTCCGGCTCCTGCCCCCGCGCGGGTGGAAGCCCGTGAACGGAATGGAAAACGGTCGACGTCATCCCCAACGACCGCGCGCGCTCGTTCATGCGGGCCACAAACGCCGCGCGCGTGCCGGCCGCATGAAGCGCGAGGGCCACGGCGGCATCGTTCGCCGACTGGATCACCAGCGCGTGCAACAACTCCTCGACCGAAAAGGTTTCCCTTTCCTTCAACCACACCTGCGACCCGCCGATTCCGGCCGCCTCGGCGGTGACGGTCACCAGGTCGCTCAACCGCAAACGCCCCGCGTCCACGTCCTCCAGGATCAACAAGAGATCCATCAACTTCAGGATGCTGGCGGGATAGGCGGGTTCGTCGGCGCGGTCCTCGAACAACACGCGGCCGTCGGCCGCATCGAGAACGATAGCGCCGACATAGGGGTCGCGGACCCGCTGAGGGATCGCGGCCCGTTGCGCGCCGGCCGCGACGGCCAGCGCCGTCGTCGCCGCGACCAAGGGGCGAATGCCTCGCATGAACACGCACTCCTGGCGCCCGGTCCGCCCGGGCGGGAACGCGCCGCACGATGACCACGCCTCCGCCGTGTGTCAAATCAGCCGCCCAGGGTACGGACCGCGAACGCCGCCCGACGGTGGAATCGCGTCGGCGTTTGCGCCGCCCAGCGCCGATGCCACAGGCGACGCGGCACCTCCGTCACCGGCACGCCGGTTTGCAATGCCCACGGACCGCGCCTAGAGTGGCGCCCACGGAAGGAACTGCCGCCATGCAGCCGATCATGCTCTTGATCATCCCGCTGGTCATCCTGGCGCTCATACTTGTCGGGGTGTTCTTCTATTTCCTGAAGGTCTGGGTCCGGGCGTGGATGTCCGGCGCCCGCGTCAGCCTCTTCAATCTGCTTGGCATGAAGCTGCGCGGCGTGCCGCCCACCCTGATCGTGGACGCGCGCATCCGCGCCGTGAAGGCCGGACTCGACATCAGCACCGAGGAGCTGGAGGCTCACTACCTGGCCGGGGGCAACGTGATCAACGTCGTGCAGGCGCTGATCGCCGCGGACAAGGCGGCGATCGATCTGACGTTCAAACGCGCCGCGGCCATCGATCTGGCCGGCCGCGACGTTTACGACGCGGTGCGCACCAGCGTCAACCCGAAGGTCATCGACTGCCCCGACCCGAGCAAGGGCACGACGATGCTCGACGCCGTGGCGAAGGACGGCATCCGTCTTTTGGTCAAGGCCCGTGTGACCGTCCGCGCCAACCTCGAGCGCCTCGTCGGCGGCGCGACGGAGGACACCATCATCGCTCGCGTCGGCCAGGGGATCGTCAGCGCCATCGGCTCGTCGGCCACCTACAAGGACGTGCTCGAGAACCCGGACCACATCAGCCGGAAGGTGTTGAACAGCGGGCTCGATTCGCAGACGGCGTTTGAAATCGTGTCGATCGACATCGCGGACGTCAGCGTCGCGGGCGTCAGCGGCGCCCGGGAGGTGGCCAACGTCGGCGCGCTCCTGGAAACGGAACGCGCCGAGGCGGACAAGAAGCTGCGCCAAGCCGAGGCGGAAGGACGCCGAGCGACCGCGATTGCGGCGGAACAGGAAATGCGCGCTCGGGTGCAGGAGATGCAGGCAAAGGTCATCGAGGCGCAGGCCGAGATTCCGCTGGCGATCGCGCAGGCCTTCCGCGAAGGCAAGCTCGGCGTCTTCGACTACTACCGGCTGCAGAACATCATGGCCGACACCGCCATGCGCGAATCCATCGCCGGGGGGCCGGACGACAAATCCGGTCCGAAGGAAGGCTGACGGGCCATGGGGGCGGACGGCGTGGCCATGGCTTCCGGTATCGTACGGGCCGACGGCGCAGAAAACATCGTCGCGCTCGTCGTGCTCGTGTTGTGGGCCCTGGGCAAGTGGTTCGCTGCGCGGGCCCGCGCAGCGTCGCCGGAGAAGCGCCAAGGTAGCCCGCCGGCGTCCCCTCCGATCCCACCCGCCAGCCCGGAGGAGGAACTGCGCCGGTTTCTGGAGGAATTGGGCGCCGGCGGCGCGCCGTCGCCCGCGGCCCCGCCTCTCCAGACGGTCGGCCGGCCATCGGCCGTGCCGCCGCCGATCCGCCGGCCGCCGCCGCCCGCACCGCCGCCTGCCCGGCCGGTGTCGGCACCACCCGTCCAGCCCCCGGCTCGGCGCAAGGCGCCAGCGCTAGCCGCCGGAGCGGGCAGGACGGTTCCTGCGCACGCGACACCTCCTGCGTCTGCGGCGGTCGCGCCGCCCATGCAGGTTTTTGTATTCCGGGCCGCGCCCCGCACCCTCCTCCCGTCCATCGTGCTTCGCGGGTTGCGGACGCCGTCTTTGCCGGCCGGCCAAGGCGGTCGTAAGCCTTGGTCGGTCCGGGACCGGCTCGCCACGCCTCGCCGCCTGAAGGATGCGTTCATCCTTCAGGCCGTGCTGGCGCCGCCGCGCGCTTTTCGACCGATCTGAAACGGCCTTGACCCGCGCTGTCCCGCCGGAGTATCGTGGCCAGCCCGTCGGGATCAATGAAAATCACCGAAGAAACCGTCGGACCGTGCCGGCTGAAACTGTACTGCGTGCTCGCCCCCGAGGAGGTCGACCCGATCCGCCGCCGGATGGTCCGGGACATCGCGGCCCAGGCGAAGGTGCCCGGGTTCCGCCCGGGCCGCGTTCCACCCGACATCGTCGAAAAGAAATTCCCGGACGAGGTCCGCCACCGGATCCGGATGGAGGTGACGCGGCACTGCCTCGACGAAGTCGTCCGCCGGCTCGGCCGGAGGTACCTGCGGACCGTGGACCTGTCTACTCCTGACGGCGTGGATTTCGCGGGGCCCACCGAGACGGCGATCACGGTGGAGGTCGAGCCCGACTTCACCTTGCCCGACTACCGTGGCATCCCGGTGCGCGCGGCACCGGCGACGGTCCCGGAAGCCGAGGTGGAGGCGGCGCTGGCGAACCTTCGCGCACGGGCGGCGTCGTACCGCAATGTCGCAGGCCGGCCGGCCCAGGCCGGCGATCTCGCGCAAGTGGATGCGGAGGGTCTGACGGACGGGCGACCGATCGACGAGATCTCCCCGCAAACCCGGGGTTTGGGCCGTCTGGCCCGGCAGTGGGTCGCGCTGACGCCGGACGCCTTTCCGCCCGGGCTCGGGCCGGCGCTGGAGGGGGCGGCCCCTGGCGAGACGCGAACGGTCGCCGTCGAGTTTCCGACGGATTTCGCGATCGCCGAGCTGGCCGGCCGGAAGGCCGAGTACCGCGTGACGCTGCTGGCGCTGCAGGAGCCGGTGCTCCCCGAACTCGACGAGGCGTTTTGCCGAGCCCATGGCGCGACCGATCCGGACGACCTTCGCCGTCGCGTGCGCGAGAGCCTGCAGAGGCGGTGGTCGGAGCGACGGCGGGAGGAGATGGCGAACCAAATCGCCGACCACCTCCTCGTGCGAACGCCGATGGACCTGCCCGAGTCGCTGGTGCAGGAGGAGGCGCGGCGCCTGGCTGCCCTGATCGTGCGCCGGGGCCTCCGGCAGGGGCTGAGCGAGGAGGCGATCCGGGGCGCCGCCGATCGCATCGAGCAGACCGCGCAGCGGAGCGCCCGCGAGACCGCGAAGCTCTCGTTCATCATGGAGCGGATCGCGGCGCAGGAAGGCATCGCGGTGTCCGACGAGGATTTGAACCGGGAAATCGCTCGGATCGCGCGGGCCGAAGGCGTGCCGCCCGACGACCTCGCCCGGCGCCTGCGCGAGGCCGGCGCACTTGAGACGCTGCGCCGACGGTTGGCCTCGGAGATGGTCACGGACCGGCTGATCGCGATGGCCCGCGTCGAGGAGGCTGCATCGTGAGCGAACGTGGACAGATTCTGATTCCGATGGTGATCGAGCAGACGGGCCGGGGCGAACGGGCCTACGATATCTACTCCCGCTTGCTGAAGGACCGCATCGTCTTTCTCGGCACGGCGATCGGCGACGAAGTCAGCAACCTTGCCATCGCCCAATTGTTGTTTCTGCAGAGCGAGGACGCGGACAAGCCGGTCCACCTCTACATCAACTCACCCGGCGGGTCGGTCACCGCGGGCCTGGCGCTCTACGACACGATGCGCTTTTTGAAGTGCCCTGTGCACACGTACTGCGTCGGGCAGGCGGCCAGCATGGCGGCCGTGCTGCTGGCCGCCGGCGCCCCCGGACGGCGCTATGCGCTGCCCAACGCCCGCATCATGATCCACCAGCCCTGGGGCGGCGTTGAGGGGCAGGCAGCGGACATCAGCATCCAGGCGCGCGAAATCCTGCGGCTGCGCGACCGGTTGAACGAGATCCTGGCCGCCCACACCGGCAAGCCCGTCGAGGCCGTCGCGAAGGACACGGACCGCGACTTCTACATGTCGGCCGAGGAGGCGCGCTCCTACGGCCTCATCGACGAGGTGCTGAACCCCCAGCCGCCGCCGCGGAAGGGCTGACGCCATGGCCGCGGGCCCGAAAAAGTGCTCGTTTTGTGGCCGCCCCGCCGGGCCCGGGCTCCGAACGTTCGCCGCCCCTCGGGCGGCGATCTGCGAGGAGTGCGTTCACCTCTGCACCACCCTCCTCGCCGGGCCGACGCCGCCGGACCGTCCCTCCGCCCCGCCGACGAAGTTGCCCAAGCCGCGCGAGATCCACGAGTTCCTCGACCGCTACGTCATCGGGCAGGAGACCGCCAAACGGGTGTTGTCGGTGGCGGTGTACAACCACTACCAGCGCATCTTCCGCACCGAGGGGGCCGACGATCGTTTTGCGGATGTCGATCTGGACAAGAGCAACGTCCTACTGGTTGGCCCAACCGGCTCCGGCAAGACCCTGTTGGCCCAGACCCTCGCTCGACTGCTCCAGGTCCCGTTTAGCATTTCCGACGCCACGACCCTTACCGAGGCCGGCTATGTCGGCGAGGACGTGGAAAACATCCTGCTGCGACTGATCCAGGCCGCGGACGGGGACGTCGCGCGGGCCGAGACCGGCATCGTCTACATCGACGAAATCGACAAGATCGCGCGCAAGATGGAAAACGTGTCGATCACGCGCGACGTGTCCGGCGAAGGCGTGCAGCAGGCGCTGTTGAAGATCCTCGAGGGCACCGTCGCCAACGTGCCACCGCAGGGCGGCCGGAAGCACCCGCAGCAGGAATACATCCGGATTCAGACCCGAAACATCCTGTTCATCTGCGGCGGCGCGTTCGTCGGGCTGGAGGACATCGTGCGGCGGCGGGCCGGCGCGGGATTCCTCGGGTTTCACGCGGACAAAGACCGCGGCCAGAATCGGCAGCTGACGGTGGAGCCAGAGGATCTTCGGAAGTTCGGGCTGATCCCCGAATTCATCGGGCGGCTGCCCGTGGTCACCGTCCTCGATCCGCTCGACGAGGGCGACCTGCTGCGTGTCCTAACCGAGCCGCGCAACGCGATCGTCCGCCAGTACCAGAAACTGCTGGCGCTCGAGGGCGTGACCCTAGAGTTTTCCGAGTCGGCGCTGCGCGAACTCGCCCGACGCGCGGCGCAGCAGGGCACGGGGGCACGAGGGCTTCGAGCGATGCTCGAGACCGTGATGCTGGACGTAATGTACCGTGCACCGGAGGGGCAGCGGCCCGACCGGATCCGCGTCACGCGCTCGTACGTGCGGTCCCGGCTCGAGGTCGACCGGCGTCCCAACGCGCTGCCTGGGTGCGCCTGATGCCCTCCCGACGATGGTGGCCGGTCGGCCTGCTGGCCGGACTTGCCCTGGTCGCCGCCGCCCGGGAGGTGTCCGTCGTCATCCTGCACACAACCGACCTTCACGGGCGGCTGGTCAACCTCATCCCGGAAACGGGCGTGGCCCCCGAGGCGGGGTTCTTGCGGATCGCCACCCTCATCCGCGCCGTCCGCGCAGCGCACCCGTCGGCCCTCTACATCGATTGCGGCGACACGATCCAGGGCACGCCCGAGAGCCTGGCTAGCCGCGGACGCATCCTGGTCGAGGCCATCGCCCGCGCCGGTTGCGACGCCTGGGTGCCCGGAAACCACGAGTTCGACTGGGGCGCCGGGGCGTTTCGCGAGCTGCTGCCGGTGGCGCGGATGCCGGTGCTCGCGGCCAATCTGGCCCCCCGTGGCGGGGCGCCTCCGCTGCCCGGCGTGCGCCCGTGGATCCTGCGGGACGTCGACGGGGTGCGCGTCGCGATCGTGGGCGTGACGCATCCGACCACGCCGTTCTGGGTTCCGCCTCCGATGCTGGACGGCCTCGCGTTCGAGGCGCCCGAGAAAGCGATCGCCGCCGTGCTGCCGGACTTGCGCAAGGGGGGAGCCGACCTCCGCGTGCTGGCGCTTCACGACGGTCTTTGGGCGGGACGGACGGCGCCGGCGCCTGGGGCCATTGAGCTCAGCCGGCGGTTTCCGGAGTTCGACGTCGTCCTCGGCGGTCATACCCACGAGGCCGTGGCGGCAATGGAGTTGCCCGGCGGCGCGCTGTACAGCCAGGCCGGCTGGCATGGCCAGCATCTGGGGCGGGTGGATCTTGTGTACGACACCGTCCGCCGCCGCGTGGTCCGGCGGTCGGCAACGCTGATGCCGGCGGACGCGACCGTCGAGCCCGATCCGGATCTGGCCGCCGCCTTCGGAGCCACGATCGAGCGCACGGCGCGCGAGCTCGACCGCCGGCTGGCGACGGTCGAGGGCATCAAGGCCGTCGACGGCGGTCTTCCGGGCGACGAACCGGCGGCGAGATTTCTGCGCCGCGCGATCGCGGAGATGAGCGGCGCGGAGGTCGTGATTCATGGACGGCTCTCAGATACGCCCTTGACCGACGGCGATATGACGCTGCGCGACCTTTGGAGGTTGGTACCATACGACAACCGGATCGCCGTCTGCCGGCTGACCCCCGGCGAGATCCGGGTCATCCTGGAGGAAGCGCTCGCGCAACCCGCCGGCCGCCCGGTGGCCGGCATTTCCGGGCTGCTGGTCGATCTTGAGGGACAGGGGCCGGATCGCCGTGTGGCGTCGATCGCGTTGCCGGACGGGTCGTCCCCCCACGCGCGCCGCCGGTTCCGTGTCGCCCTCAACGGGTACGCGTTGGCCTCGGCGGGCGGCCGCCTACCGCAGCTGCGGCGTCTGGCGTTCCAGCCCGAAGCGGCGTTGGAGCTGACGACGATCGACACGCGCGACGCAGCACGGGCCTGGGCGGAGCGGCGCCGGCGGATCAGGCCGGAAGATCTGGGACCTCCGGGATATCGGACGATCCGCAGCCTGAAGGAGCGGGTGGCCGCGCCGGCAGAGTGAGTGTCACTCGCGTGCCGTTCTCAGCAATCCGTTCGCAACCCGCCGCCGCAGTCCAGCATGACCCGCTGGACGATTGGCGGCCCGCGTTCGGGCCCAGCGCGTTGGTGGTGCCGGACAGAAAGAACATCTGCTCGCGTATCCCGAGGGTGATCCCCGCGCCCTTGTTCCCCATCATCCGCTCCAAGTAAGGCCGGCCGAGGTGCGTCCGGCCGCTGGCTTCGACTACCCCGTGCAGTTTCCGAGCGTCGGCGGAGCTATCGAAGGAATCTGCAACCCGTCAGGCCCGAGTCAGATGAAACGTACTCACTTCGCCGATGTTGGCGTGCCCCTGGCGCATGCCGGGCGTGCCGCCAAGCGATGGCCATGCCCTGGCGATGCGCACATGGCGCGGCCTCAAGCAAGCCTTTTGTCAGAAAAGCACCTGCCCGCCGACATTGGCCTTTGAGACGGATGAAGAAGACCCATAGCCCCACGCGATCCCCGCGGCCACCTTCTCCCATCCACCGCCCTTCGATCCCCTTCTCATTTTGGCAGTCTGGTCGCGTCTGACACCGACAGGCCAGTCGGCGGCGCGAACGGCGGCGCCGTCCTCAGTTTCTCCAGCGCCGCGCGGATGTCTTCCCCGTGCGTGCTGACCGATACGCTGCCGAACACGTGCGCCACCCGGCCGTCCGGACCGATGATAAATGTCCGCCGCGCCGCGAAGAGACCCATCGGCGCGAGCACGCCGAAGGCCGCGGAAAGTTTCTTCTCCGGATCGGCGATCAGTTCGTACGGCAGCCCGTGAGCCGCCTTGAATTTTTTTTGTGTCTCGAGGTCGTCCACGCTGACGCCGAATACAATCGCGTCTAACGCGGCGAGGGCCGCATGCGCGTCCCGAACCGAGCAGGATTCCCGCGTGCAGCCGGGCGTGAACGCCTTCGGGTAGAAAAAGAGGACGACCCACCGCCCCTTCAGCGTCGCCAGGTTCACCGGTCCCCCCGTGGAGGGGAATTCGGTGTCCGAAACGGGATCGCCGACCTTCATCGCGGCCGCCGGCAGGGCGGCCGCCGCGGCCGCCGCCACAATGGAACGCATGCGCATGGATGGTCCTCCGATGTGGCCAATTTACGGCGGGCGGGCCCGTTCGCAAGCTCGCCGTCCGGCTACGTGCCCATCAGGCCGGCTAGCAGCGACCGGACGTCGTCGCGCGTGACCGGCGCCGGGTTGCCCGACATGCTCCGGCCCATCGAGGCCTCGGCCAGCCGCTCGAGCGTCTCCGGGTCGGCCGTGAGGGACGCGAAGCTCGACGGGACCCCGAGCCGGCGGTAGAGATCGTCGAGCGCGGCAAGCCCCCGATCCACCGAATTCGGAGTCGGCTCCGGCTCGTCGAGAAAGGCCGCCATCGCACGGCCGAGCGGTTCGGCGGCGGCCTCGCGGTTGAAGCGGAGCACATGCGGCAACAACACCCCGCACGTCAGCCCATGCGGCAGCTCGAAGGCCGCGCCGAGAGCGGCGGCGATGCCGTGGGCCATGCCGAGGCCCGAGTTGGCCAGGCAGATGCCGCTGACGGAGGCCGCCATGGACATCGCCGCGCGCGCCGTGCAGCAATCGGGACGCTCCACACAGAGCGGCAACGCCTCCCGGACAAACCGCAGTGCCCGAAGCGCCAGCGCGGTCGTATCGGGTCGGGACCACCGCGATATGCAGACCTCGACCAGTTGAGTCAGCGCATCCAGTCCCCCGCTGATCGTGGCTTCACGAGGAAGCGACCGGGTCAACTCGGGGTCAATCAGCGCCATCGCCGGAATGAGGCGGTCGTCCCGGAGGCTCCGTTTGACCCGCCGATCGGGGCATCCGAGCACGGCGTTTCGGGTCATCTCCGCCCCGGTGCCGGCCGTGGTCGGCACGGCCACGGTCTGGGCCGGAGCGCATTCGATGCGGCGCACGCGGCCGTCTCCCTCCAGATACTCCTGTACCGACCCTTCGTTCGTCAGCAGCGCCGCGATCGCCTTGGCCGTGTCGATCGCGCTGCCGCCGCCGATCCCGACGACGAGTTGCGGTCGGATGCGCCGCGCCAGTCGCACATGCCGGTCCACCGATTCGCAGGTCGGTTCGCCATGGACGGCCACATAGTGGATCGAGGGCACGTCCTGTCCGCAGAACTGGTCCTCCACCACGGCGCGCAGGCCATGGTCCCGCGCATACTGGCCCGCAACGACGAGGACGGGGCCTCGGGCCGTCAGCCGGTTCGCGTAGCGTCCCAAGTGCGCAAAGGCGCCGCAGGCAAACGCGATCGACTCCGGAAACCTCAGTCCTGCAGCTCGCGCCGTATCAATGCATTCCTCGGCCTCCTCCAGCACCCGCGCCATCTCGAGCTCCATGGCATCCATTCCCCCGGCGGGCCCAGACTACCGCCCCGCCGCGCCTCGATCAATCACGCCGTCCATCCAATGCCTTGCCAAATTCGAGCGACTCCCTTACGTTCCGGTCACGCCCATCTGCCGAACGACGAAGGGGAGGGCGATGAGGTGCGTCGTGACGCGAATTCGGCTTGCCCTTGGCGTGGCGGCGGTCATCTGTGCGGCGGTCCACGCGCAATCGGTGCGTGATGTGCAAAACGCCGAACTTATCCGCGATTTGTCGTTTCCGCGGCTCGGCTACCAGTTCTTTCGGATTCAGGTGCCACCGGGCTGTACCCAACTGGTGGTCGGGTTGCACGGCGGCAGCGGCGACGCCGATCTATTCGTCCGCCATGGCGCCCTTCCGAACGGCACGCAGTTTCACGGCCGCTCGACGCGACCGGGCAACACCGAATGGGTGGTCGTCAAGCGGCCGGCCGCCGGGGATTGGTATTTCTTGGTATTCGCCAAGACGGCCGTGGCCCGGACGATGGCCTGGGCCATCTACGACGGACCGGCCCACGCCGCCGTAGCCGCCCCCGTGATCTCGCCCGTCGGCGGCACCTACACCGGCGCGGTCAACGTCACCATGTCCTGCGCCACGCCGGGCGCGCAAATTCGCGTGACGACCGATGGCACCGCCCCCGGCCCCGCCTCTCCATTGTATGCGCCGTTCGTAATCACCCAGAGCGCCACGGTGAAGGCCCGCGCCTACAGCGGGAGCCAGTCAAGTACGGTGGCGACGGCGGTCTATCAGATCGTCGCTCCACCGACGGCGCCTCCACCGGCGGGCCCCGCCGTCGTCGAACTGGCAAACGCGCAGGTGCTGGCCCATCAGGCCAACCCCAAGGGGGGCGGCACCTACTACCGGTTGACCATTCCCGACGGCCAGACCCACCTGGTCTTTGGGATGACGTACGGCGTGGGGGACGCCGATATGTACGTCCGCCGCGGCGCCCTCCCCACCGGTACCCAGTACGACTACCGACCCTACAAGCCGGGCAATACGGAAAGCGTGCAGATTCTGTTTCCCCAACCGGGCGACTGGTACCTCCTTGTATTCGGACGGGCGGCCTACGCGGGCCTGTCCGTCTGGGGCATATACTGGAAGGATGCCCGGCTGACCACCGTCGCCACGCCGGTCATCCAGCCCGCCGGCGGAACCTTCCATGCCCCAGTCCAGGTGAACATGAGCTGTTCCACCCCCGGTGCCACCGTCCGCTACACGCTGGATGGCACCGATCCGACCGCCACCTCCACGCCGTACGCCCCCTTCACGCTCCACGCAAACGCCATGGTCAAGGCGCGCGGCTTCAAGGACGGCTGGACCGAAAGCCTCGTCGCCACTGCCGCTTTCAACGTCGAAACCAACCTGCCCGCGCAGCCCGGCCTGCCGCCGATGAATCGCATGGTCGACATCGAACGGTTCACGTGGACGCCCCTCAACTCGGATGGCACCCGGGCTCGCATGACCGCCCCGCTGCGGTGGGGCTACCGCTACATCGGCCTGAGCGGCAACTACTCGACCGACTTTCTCGGCAAGCTCTACCCGACCGCCAACGGAGTCTACGAGATCGTTATCCCCCATCGAACCAAGCTCATCGTCCAGTTCCATAGCCCCGTGCGGCCCGATCCCAATCTGCCGACCCACGGCATCGTCCTGGAGTATTCGTTCGACCCACGCGTTCCGGTGAACATGTTCGGCGCACGGGTGCTTCACTATTCCTACCGCGGCGTATACCCCCAACTCAAGGACTGGTCGTGGATCACTCGCTCGTCCCCTGCGCCGGGATGGAACGCCTTCGAGTTGATCAAGCGGTGAGGGGCTCGTCGCATCGGCGGCGGCACCTCCCGGTATGCGGGATAGTCGGCTTGGCCGTCGTGCTCGCCGCCGATGCTCACGACGCCAACTCGCCCGCCTTCCGCAACGGCCGCCTCACCCTCCCCTCCATTGAACGCCCGTTGGGCGCCGTGCTGGCGGAGATCGGCACATTGCTGGGGGCCGAGATCCGCATCAGCGCGGCGGCCGCCGCCTCACCCGTCCTCCCCACGGTTTCGAATCTTCCGATCGAGACGGCCCTGGCCAGGCTGCTGGACCGTTTTTCCTACTCCATCGATTGGCGCCGCGATTGGAGGGAGGGCGCCGTCGTCTGGCGGCCCACGGTGATCCGCGTCGGCACAACCGGCGCCACGACCGCATCCGAGGCGGATCCGCGCACCGTGTCGGATGCCGCGTGGCCTCCGGACGACGAAATGCGGCTCTTCGCCGCCGTGACCAACGCCGTCCGAGACCTCGGCGCCGCCGTCGCGGCTGCGATGGAACTGGCGCAGCGCGGATCGCCATCGACCGTCGACAGGCTGTTCGATGGGCTAGCGCACGTCGCGCCCGGAGTCGAATTCGACCACCTCGCGCGGGCCGCCACTTCGCAAATGCGGGGGACCGCCGCCGGTCCCGTGGTGGCCGCGTACGCGCTGTCCGCGGAGCGGGATGACTTACGCGCGGCCGCGATCGAGGCGGCCGCCCGTCTGGCGGATGGAGAACTTCTGGCCTCTCTGGAAGCCGCCCACGCCGAACGGCTCGGTTCCGACAGCTACCGTCGCGTTCTTGAAATCGTACGGCGCGCCACATCGCCCTGCGCACAGCCGGTCCTGGAGCGCTGGGCGGACGAAGCGTTCAGCGATCCGGCATCCGCCCGCGCCCTCGCCGCCCTCCAGGGGCTGGCCTCGGTCGGCCGTGCGCCGACGACCGACGCGCTGTTCGACCGCCTGGCTCGCGCGCCGCCCAGTGCCCGGCGCTGCATCGAAGACGCCATCCTCGCCACCGCGCCCACCGCCGAGGCGCTCGCGGCCCTCCGGTTCGCGGCGGAGGGTTCCCGAACGAGCGCCGGCGTCGACGCTCGGTTGCTGGCGGTGGAGAGCCTGGCGAGGTTCCCGGACTCGGAGACCCTGGCGCTCTTTCGACGCATCGCCGCGGGGGACGGCCCGCCAAAACTTCGCCGCCGGTGCGCGGATCACGTGCGCCGCCTGACAGGCGGGCCCTAGCCCCCACCGTCGATCGCGCCGACTGACGGGAGATGAAGCCGTTCAACGCGCTTCATATCGCTGGTCGACGACCGTGGACAACCTGATGGGTGCCGGCAGCGCATCGAGCCCGCGCCGACCGAAGGGTTGGCATGGCGGGCGGCCGTCACGCTTCGGACGCCGCCGACACCACCGGTCCTTTTGGCGATCTTCATCCATCCCCTAGGCGGACGCTTCTTTCAAGGCAGGTAAAGCCTGGGAACCCCTGAGTCCAGCGGCTCTTGGCGCCGGCTCCGTCAATCTCTTCAAGGCCAGCGGCAACGTGCGTTTTTCCCGGGGCGCGCGTTGGCCGAGGCGGTCACATGGTCGCTGAGGGCGGCGAATCGGACACGTCGCCGGCCTTGGCCGGACGTGCCGCCGCCGCGATGAACAAGATGCACAGCTCGTACAACAGGATTAACGGCACGCCCATCAAGAGCTGACTGAAGATGTCCGGCGGGGTCAACACGGCCGCCAGGATGAACAGTGCCACGTACACATGACGCCGGTAGGTCCGCAACAGCGCCGCGTCGATCAAACCGATGCGCCCGAGAATCACCAGCACGATCGGCATCTCGAAAACCAGACCGAAGGCCAGCATGAACTGGAGCGCAAATGTGATGTAACTGGAGATTGTCCACTGCGCCCGCACCCCGAGCCACTGGTTGACCGCCCACATCGCGCGCAGGGCCACGGGCAGGCAGAAGCGGTAGGCCAGGAACACGCCGGCCGCGAACAGGCCGGCCGCCGCCCCGCTGCTGCGCCGGATGACCTCCTTCTCTTTTGCGGTCAGTCCCGGAAAGACGAACTGCGCAATGAAGAACAGGATGAACGGCGCGGAGAGGATGATGCCCGACCAGATCGCGATCCTCATCGCGAGCGTGAAGCCGCCGGCGACGTCCCAATTCCAGAGAAACTGCTCAACATCTTTCGGATTGGGGAAGACGAGGAAGAGGGGTTTTTTCAGCCAGCGCAGGATGGTCGGGACCAGCGGCACGGCGACCACAAACCCCGCCGCCAGCGCCGCGGTGCTTCGCAGCAGTGTGTCCCGCAGGTCTTCGAGGTGTTCGAGGAACGGCTTGCTGACGTCCTCGCTGTCGATAGAGAGCCTAAACCGGCCGATCTTCATCGCCGTCCGAAGGCTCCGTCGCCAAGTTCGGGCCGTCCGGCCCGGCAGCAGGAGCGGCCCCGGCCGGCCCGCCCGGTTCCACCGGCGCCACTTCGGAACCCGTCTCCGGCACCGGCGCGGGGGGCGGAGCAAACGGCTCCGTTTCCATGTGCGGATGCCACCCGTCGTAACCGTCCCCGTAGCCGCCATCGCCGGAAGGCGATGCCTCCGCGGACGGCGACGGCGATGAGGAGACGGCGGGCGGCTTGTTCAGCTCGCGGTCGGCGTTGAGGAACTCCTCCCGCACCTCGCGGGCGGCCCGCTGCAACTCGGCCATGGACCGGCCGAGGCTGCGGGCGATCCCCGGCAACTTCTTGGCCCCGAAGAGCATCAGGAAGATGACAAAAATGACCAGCAGCTCCCCCCCGCCGATCCCGCTGATGAACGCAAGTTCCATGAGCCCGTCGCCACCCGCCAGACTGCGCCGCGCGCGAGGTCAGCCGGACCGCGCCGGTCTACTCGACATCGCGCCGGTCTACTCGACGATGACGAATTCGCCCCGCCGATTCAGGCGCCACGCCTCCTCGTTGTGGCCCATCGCCGCCGGCTGCTCCTCGCCGAAGCTCTTGGTCTGAATCCGATCGGCCGGCACGCCGAGACCGACCAGATAGGCTCGGATCGCAAGCGCCCGCCGCTCCCCAAGCGCCAGATTGTATTCGTTGCTGCCTCGTTCGTCACAATGGCCCTCGATCACGAGGCGACGGGCGGGATTGGCCCGCATGGAGTCGGCCACCGCCTCGATTTTCGACCGCTCGGCGTCCGCGATCGCCGCGCTGTCGTACGCGAAATACACCGGCTGAAACCGGCCCCTCAGCTCCGTGCCCGCGAAAGGCTCGGCGCCGGCCATGCCCAGTTCGCCCACCCCGACGCCCGTGGGCGCCACCCCCAATGGATTCAACGACGAATCCGTCCCGCCCGTCTTCGGCTTCGACCTGCAACCGCCAGTCACCGCCAACGCCGCGGCCAACATTCCGACCCACAGAGCCTTCGTTCCGCGCATGACGTTCGTCCCTTTCTTGTGCCGGCTGACTCCGGTCACTTCGTCCAGTCCGGCGAAAACCAGTCGCCCGAACCGGATAACAATGGTATGCGTTCGCCGCTCACGGTGTCAATCAGCCAGATCGCCGACCGGTGCCCCTCCACCCGGGCGCACGCGACGTGCCGCCCATTGCGCGCCCAGCTCGGGTCCTCATAGCTGGCGTCGTCAAACCCGATCAGGGTCGAGGCAAGGCTGGAAGGGTCCAGCACGGCTAGCCGAAAACGGGATCCGCCGCCGGTCGCAAACACGATCCTCCCGTCGGGGCCCCAGTCCGGCGCGACGTTCTCCACACCGCGGCTGGTCACCCGCCGCCCGGGGCCGCCGGCGCGGGATACGATGTACAACTGCGGCTTCCCCGACTCGTCGGAAACGTAGCAGATCTGCGAGCCATCCGGAGACCACGTCGGACTCGACTCGGCGGCCGTCGGCGTACGGGTCACGCGTGCAAACCCGCCGCCGGGTGGCGACTGCACGTACAGTTCAGGGTTCCCATCGCGCGAAAGGATCAATGCCACTGCGCGCCCGTCCGGCGAAAGCGCCGGACCGGCGTTCAGACCGGGAAAGCCGGCCAGCATGTGGCGCTCGCCCGTCGTCACGCGAATGCGCCACGCGGCCGGATATCCACGAAGGTAGGAGGTGTACGTGATGAACTCGTTGTCGGCTCCACCCCACCGCGGGTACAGGCTGATGGAGCGGTCCTGGGTCAGTTGCACCAGGTTTTGACCGTCGCTGTCGCAGATGTAAAGTTCCTTGCGACCGGTGCGGTTGCCCACCACGACCAACCTCGATGACGCGAAGCCCTCGCGGCCGGTCACCGCCTTCACGATGTCGTCGGCCGCCCGGTGAGCAAGCGCACGCACCTGAGGAGCCGCCCCCGAATAACTCCGGCCCAGCAGCACGGCCCCCCGTCCCGCGTCCGTGAGCGTCAGCCGCGCGGTGACCTGCCCGCCCGCCTCGGCCACGTCGCCCGAGACACGAAACTCGGCTCCGCCCCCCGCCACGCGAAACCACCCCGACCGGTCGAGGTCCGAGCGAAGCACCTGCATAAACACGGTCGGAGGTCCCCCGCCCACCGCTAGCCCAGCGAGGTCGATCGTGGCTTTCTCGGCCAGCCCCTTCCGCACCACCACAACGTCCTGCGCGGTGACGGAAAGCGCCGCCCAGATCGTGGCCGCCCATGATCCGATCCGAATCATCCACCGCTCTCCGGATGCCGCCGTCTTGTTTGGTTTGCCGGCCGCGAGCCGATATACTGCTGAAACTGGTTGCCCCGTGGCGGCAGGCTGCGTGCATATCGCATGAGCGGCTGGAAAACAAGCTCGATCCAAACGGTCGCCGACTTTGGGCGATTTCTCCGCGTTGAGTCCCGTAGCGTCGTTGCCCCCAACGGACGCGAGATCGCCGACTGGGCCTGGGTCGAAACCCCCGACTACGTCAACGTGTTGGCCGTCACTGGAGGTGGGGAGGCCGTGGTGCTGGACGTCGAAAAATACGCCATCGGGGAGCCCTCGCTGGCCTTGCCCGGTGGGTTCATCGAGCCGGGCGAACGTCCGGCCGACGCCGCCCAGCGGGAACTGCGCGAGGAAACCGGATACGAAGCCGCCCGGTGGCACGATCTGGGTATCTACCGCGTGGACGCCAACCGCGGCGCCGGAAGGGCGTGGTTCTATCTTGCCCTTATGGCGACGCGGTCCGCTCACCGTGTGGACGACGACATCGAGGCCCCATCGGTCCGTCTGCTCCCCTTGACCGACCTGCGCGAGGCGATGCTCGGCGGACACCTACGCGCACTGCCCTGGGCTGCATGCGCGGCGATCGGACTCGCCCGGCTGGACCGACTCATGGGAGGATCCGCGTCATGAGCCCCACCTCCGCGTTTCACCGGTGCACCTGCGGAACCAAATGGGCCAATCGAAACGATTTCCTCTCAGACCCCGACATCCGGCTCGTCGGTTATCAGCCAGATTTCGAGGTGTTGAAGCTGGGCCTCCTCCTTTTTAACCATGAGATCTGCCGGACTACCATCGGCTGCCGAGTCGAGGCCTTCGCCGACCTCCAGGAAGGACCGACGTTTTCTGTGCGGCTGACGGGTACCCCGGAATGCCCGGGCTTTTGTTTGCATCCGGACGAACTTCGGCCGTGCGACGCGCCGTGCGAGTGCGCATGGGTCCGCCGGCTGCTGCCAGTCGTGGAGGCCTATCCCAAAGCCGGATCGGCGGCGGGAGGCGGCTGAATCTCGACCATGAACGCGGTCCGGCCAAGGCAGCCGACCGGGCCGCAGAATTCACCCTCCACACGTACCCAAACCGGTGGCGCGGGGCGCCGGCCAATCGGCCGGAACTCGATCACGACGCCGTGGTCCGAGGGCTTCGCGTCAAACGACCCGATGGCCGAGGACGAGCGGCACTCCACCGCCGGCGCCGCACACGACCACCCTTCGATCCATCCGCACTCGGCACGAGCCATGGGGCCGCATGGCGCCGCCCGAAGCGTGCGGGGCATGGGCCGGTCAGGCTCTGGGGGAAACGCCAGCACCCTCGCCCACTCCATCATCGGGCGCACGCCGGCCGTCAGGCGCGAGGCGGCGCTCGCGGCGGCCTCCTCCGCCATCACGCGGTAGATTTCGGCGGACGTCGCCGCATGAAGTCGCCGAAGGGCGCGACAGGCGACCGCCGCCGCATTCGGCAACGCCGTGTCGTACGGTTCCTTGCCACGGCAATCCGGTTCACCCGGAGGGGGCGCCAGTGCGTCCCAGAAGCCCCCGCGCACCTCGTCCCGGTACTCCGACATGATCGCGCCCACCACCTCTCCAGCCAGTTCAACCCACCTGCGGTCGCCGTCGGCCTCGGCCAGATCCAGAAGGCCGTCGGCGAAATACGCAAGATCATCCAGACGCGCCGGCCCGCCGGCACGCGGGCCGACCCGCGCCCGAAGCCAGCGTTGCGATCCGTCGCGGAACCGGGCGGCCAGCGATAACGCTGTCCGCGACGCGGCTTCCACCCACGCGGAGCGCCGGAACGCCATTCCCGCATGGGCCAGTGCGCTGACCGCCAGCCCGTTCCATGACAACAGGACAGTCTCGTCGCGAAACGGGCCAATCCGCCGGGACCGGGCCTCGCGCAGCCGCTCGAACAGCCGCGCGAGGCGCCGACCGTCGACGGGGCGTCCATCTCCGGCGCATAAGGCCAACAGGTTCCAGCCCGTCGGCCGGCCGGTCGCCTCAGACCACGTGTTGCCCTCCGGCCGGGCACCCAATGCATCCCGGGCGAGGGCCAGGTCCTCCGCGTCGAGCGACTCAACCAGCTCGTCCCACGTCCACTGATAAAACCGCCCCTCGCCGCCCGCGTCGTCGGCATCCAAGGCGGCAAAAAAAGTCCCCTCCGCGGATCGCATCTCCCCCAGCATCCACCGCACGATCCCTTCGGCCGCGATGGCGTACTCAGGCCGCGCCGTGATACGCCACCCGTCGGCCAGTATCGCCAGCAGGCGCGCGTTTTCGCCGAGCAGTTTCTCGAAATGCGGCAGGAACCATTCCTCATCGGTCGCGTAGCGGTGAAATCCTCCCCCGACCCGGTCATGAACCCCCCCGCGCACGATCGCCGTCAAGGTTAGGTCCGCCATGGCGCGCGACGGCTCGTGTCCGTCCCGCATCCAATCCTCGATCAGCCAAGAGAGCTCTCCCATTGGGGGAAACTTCGGAGCACCGCCAAATCCGCCGTGCTCCGGGTCGAAGTCCGCGGCCAACTGCCGCCGTGTCCGGGCGCGCACCTCCTCCTCGGCAGGGACACCGCGCGCGTCGGATGAGGGCGGCTCCGCGATCGCTTGCCAGACGGTCCGGCCGGTGACCTCCACCTCGGTTCGCCGTAGGCGCCAGATCTCCGCCAGCCTCGTCAGGACGGTACGCAGACCGGGCCGTCCCGGCCGGTCGGCAGCCGGCAGGTAGGTTGCCGCAAACCAGGGGTGGCCATCCGGCGTCAGCCACACCGAATTCGGCCATCCGCCGTGCCCGGTCATCCACACCGTGGCGCGCATATAGCGGGCGTCCACCTCGGGATGCTCCTCGCGGTCCACCTTGATGCAAACGAAGTGCCGGTTCAGCAACTCCGCCACGGTGGTGTCCTCGAACGACTCGCGGGACATCACGTGGCACCAGTGACAGGACGAATAGCCGATGGAGAGGAAGATTGGCCGCTCCAGCCGCCGAGCGATCTCGAACGCCGACGGCCCCCAGGGCTGCCAAGCGACGAGCTGCGCCGCGTGCGAGCGCAGGTAGGGGCTGGCGCATTCCGAGAGCCGGTTCACAAGGGGCTCGCTCACGGTCCAATGTACGTGCTGCCGCGGCGCGCGCCAGCGGGCATCCGAAGCCGGACGGGCGGCCTACTCGAAGTGAAGGCGCGGCGGGCTGCCAATCGGAACGACGTTGAAGCCTAAGGAAAACATGCGCTCGGCGTCGAGCAGGTTGCGGCCGTCGAACAGAAACGCGGGGCGTTCCATGGTCGCGAGGATGCGTCCGTAGTCGAGCTCGGCGAACTGACGCCAACCGGTCACGACCACGATCGCGTGGGCGCCCCGGGCGGCCTCGCACGGGTCATCCGTGAACTCGATGCGGTCGGCCAGGTCGGCCAGCTCGCGACGGGCGTTCTCGAGCGCCTGCGGATCCGTGATCACCAGACGCGCGCGTTCCTCCACCAGCGCGCGAGCGATCCGGATCGCTGGGCTGTCGCGCGTGTCACCAGTGTCGGCCTTGAACGCAAAGCCAAACAGGGCGATGCGTTTCCCGACCAGCGTGTTGAACATCTGCGAGACGATGCCCGCGGCAAACCGGGCCTGGTGGTGGTCGTTGAAGCGGACCACGGAGTGCCAATAATCAGCCGCCTCGGTCAGACCAGAATGCCGGCAGAGGTAGACCAGGTTCAGCACGTCTTTCCGAAAGCACGACCCGCCAAACCCGACGCCCGCCTCGAGGAAGCGCGGTCCGATGCGGCGGTCCATGCCCACCGCGCGCGCCACCTCACCGATCCGCGCACCGGAGATCTCGCACAGCTCGGCGATCGCGTTGATCGAGCTGACCCGCTGGGCGAGAAACGCGTTGGCCGCCAGCTTCGACAGCTCGCTCGACCAGACGTTCATCGTCAGGATCCGCTCGCGCGGCACCCATCGCGCGTAGATGTCAACCAGCTCGGCCGCCGCCGCCTGCCCGGCCGGCGTCTCAGCGCTGCCGATCAACACCCGGTCCGGTTCCTCGAGGTCGCGGATCGCGGTTCCTTCGGCCAGAAACTCGGGGTTGGAAAGAACCTCGAAGCGGCGCGTGCCTTCCTCGTTCAGAATCTGGTCCATCGCCTCGGCGGTGCGCACGGGCACGGTGCTCTTCTCCACGACGATTCGCGGGCCCGGCGCGTGGGCGCGGATCGTTCGCGCCGTGGCCTCCCAATGCTGAAGATCGGCCGCCATCCCCATCCCCTGCCCGAACACCTTGGTCGGCGTGTTGACGCTGACGAAAATCATCTCCGCGCGGCGGATCGCCGCGGGCAGGTCTGAAGTGAACGAGAGGTTCCGGCCCAGCCCCCGGCGCAGGACCTCGTCGAGCCCCGGCTCGTAGATCGGAGGTCGTCCCGACTGCCAGGCACGGACGCGCTCCTCGTCGATGTCCGCCACCTCGATCCGCAGGTCGGGGCAGCGCGCCGCCATGACGGCCATCGTCGGACCGCCGACGTACCCCGCACCAATGCCCAGAATGTTTCGAACGGCCATCGTCGTGCTCCGAACTGCTTGAAGATTAAAGATCACACCCCCCAGCCGACAAGGTGGACTGCGCTGAGCCAGCAAGGTCCCACTCAATCCGTCGCCGTCGCCTCCCTCTCCCCCGTCGGCCCTGGCCACCACCGGTAGAAAAGCACCTTGGCCTTCATGTCGTCCTCGATGAAGACGAGGTACTCGCCGTTCGCACGTCGCACGGCCCGGACACATTCGCGAATGTCTTGCAACCCGATCTCGCCGATCTCGGGCGAGAGCTCAAAGTGGCCGACAGAGACGCCGTCGGCGGCTCGCAACACCTCGACCCGTCCCGTACGCACGCCAAACCTCCGCGAGGGGCCGGTATAGGCGACGAACACAAACTCCCCTGCCACGTCGAAGGCCATGGGCTCGCAACTGGCATGCCCGCGTGCCCCTCCCGCATAGGACATCACCCTCCGCCACCGTGGCGAGCATGTCCCCCTCGATGCGCACCACCCGTCGTACCGCGCCAGAACCGGGCCCATCGGCTTCCAATGCTGGTTGCGGTGAACGGCGTCTGTGCCGCCGAGCCACATCACATCACCGGCGGGCTGGTATCGCAGCCGTTTCACCTCCCGCAAGGCGGCCGGATGGGGGTACCGTTCGACCGCCGCAAGGCTCCACCGCGGGTTTCCCCCCGAGTCCAGACCTTGAACGACATGGCGGCGGATCCCATGGGCGTGGGTGGCCAGCCACACGTCGCCGCGATCGTCCACCCACCAGCCCTGTGCCGGCGGCGCATTGGCTGGCGCAACCTCGTATTCGCCCATGTCAAACGCCCCGTTGTGGTTCGCGTCTCGCCAGATCCATTCGCCGGCGGCGGGCTGGTGCGGCGGCCAGCTCCCCCCTTCGATGCGGCGCTTGGCAAACAGTCCGGAAGGGATGGCCGTCTCGCCGGCCTCTTCGTCGAAGCGATAAACCTGCAGGTGCTCCGCCTGCATGTCCTGAACGAACAGGAACCTGCGGCCCGCAATCCGACGCACCCATGCCCCGGCGGACCAAATGTGTAGTCGCGCATCCTCGGGATAACGAAACCGATCGACGGTGTAAGCGCTGTAGGCCCACTCGGCGCCACAGGGGCGATCGTAGGCCATCTCGTACCTCTCTTCCTTCGTGAACACGTGTCGGTCGTTCGCCGGATCCACATCGGCCATGTCCACGAACGTCAAGCCGAACAGCCTCCACAGCGTGGGACCGTTTTCGCGAAAGGCTTCAAGCACGGTGCTGCCGCCGCCCGTGCTGCCGCCATGGGCAACGTGGATCGTCCCGTCCGGAGTGCAGGTTACCGCCACCGGACGGTTGAATCGTTGCGGGGCGATCCGGCTGGCGGGCGGCGAATGAATGCCTCCGCGGACGCCGAGGGCCCCCACCTCAGACCAGATACCGTCCTGCCGGGTCAAGAAGAGAATCAGCTGCCGTGGACCATCGTCGGCGACAAGACACCGACCGTCCGGCGTAAAACACAGCGCACGGGGAACGGCGTCACGCGCGAAGCGATACGCCGTGCCGGCTGGCGATCCCTCGGGAGTGAAACATTCGAGCGAAGGAGCGCAGTTGACATCGCCCTGGCCCAGGACATGCAAACGTCCAGCAGCGTCCAGCGCGAGCGGTCCCACGCGGCCTATCGTCCAAACAACCCGTCGACTCATGTCGCCGGCGTTATAAACCTTGACCGTCCCGTCGTACGGACAACTGACGAAAAGGTGTTCATCCGAGGCCGCTAGACCGGCAATGTTCAACGACGGCTGGTCCAGTGCCCCACGCGTCACTGGCAGGGTGTCCACTACTAGAAACGCCCCCTTGAGCGTATCCCCTCGGCCGCCCTTTCCACATGGGAACGGCGCAGATTGCCGGGGATCGTCCAGCCACCGGCGCGACACGCCGACCCAGTCCGACCCGGCCGGCGGCCATGTGTCGTCGCCGCTCAAACCCCCTCCCTCATTATGCATTTGTTTCGCAATGAACAGATGGAGCCGGTTACAGGCAATCGCGTAGCCACCTTGATGGCCCCATCCGTGAGTATGCCCGGCGTGACCGAGGACTGCGCCATTCTTGAACACGGTGCAATTCGCTTCCCCCCTCCTCCCACCGGACATTCGAGAATACCCGCCCATCGGCCGACGAGCACAAGGCACCGATATCCTGAGGGACCCACACACGTCCCCCGGGATGAGTGTTGCCGATCCATGATGTCGCGGCCGGCAAGAGAGGCGATGTGAACGGGTTTTCGCCGGAACCGGCAGCTTGTCCCGCCAACACGCAAAGGACGGCCGGGAGCAGACGGCCGTGGGCAGAGTGGAACAAGACGCCCATCGGACCGGTCTCGGGCGGTCCATCCTGGTTCGCGCAATTGCTCACGGCCACGAACTCTAAAAGACCGATCGTGGTACGACAAACGGTACGCGACATCCGTTGCACGCCTAGCGGACTCCGGCTCTGAGTTCCCCCGCCCTTCCTCTGAAACTGATGCCGTCGCTATGGAAAAACTCGCGGTTCGCGCCTTCTGGGCGGTGTGGGGCCGGTGCATGGGGCGTCGGCTCCGGGAGGCGGCGAGCCATGAGAACGCCGCGCATCAAGCCGGACGGCGAGGCCACCTGGCA